>JAEEGH010000616.1_pt1 | contig 121010 bp, 93 predicted proteins | sample 9134181 | NCBI WGS metagenome assembly JAEEGH01 (sample SAMN16246544, study PRJNA631951) | gut metagenome | biome: gut microbiome; feature: rumen; material: DP-attached | host: Bos | place: Iran: Karaj | collected 2018-10
TCCGGTCGATGAATTCGGGGCTGAAAATGAAGCCTGCTGCCACCTCGCCTGCAGTCTTCTCTCCGGACACGATAAGCGCCACCCAGGCATCCACTTCCTCCTGATCGGGAGTACGGTCCAGGAAAACATGATACAGGCGGGTCACGAAGCTGTTCACCGTGCCGTCATCAATCCAGTCGTCGTCGGGATCCGGCGTAGGATCAGGGGTGGGATCAGGGGCAGGGGCAGGATCCGCCACCGCATTTGGCACAGTAATATTCACATGATAAGTCGGTGTTCCGGAAACCGTCACGGTAGCACTGCTGCTTCTGTGCACTGTGATCCCATGGTCCTTGATGTCGCCAAATTCCGCAAAATGGTATCCGCTGTTTGCAGTATAGGTCACAGCAGATATAGCATTCCCGGGCCGAACACTCTGCGCCGTACTGCCGCTTGCCGTAGCATTGGCACCACCGCTCAAGGACACATTGAAGGCGGAAAGCCTCGGCACAAAAGTTTTACTATCGGCAAGGAAGGTAACGGCTGACAAGTTCAGTTGCAATGCAGGACGCAACTGTCTATAGGAAGCTAACGAACCTCCTTCCAAAGCCAACTGGCCATACTCGTCCACATATGCCGCCTTGCGACTATCTTCCCCGGGGGAGCGGAGCCACCAGCCCGGATTATCATCCCCACTATCCAATAGTCTTGCAATCCCAGGGAGTTCTCCCGCTTCCTGCTCACTCAAAAGCCAGAGTTTATCGCTGCCGTCCGTCGTATTATACACTTGATCATTTGTGCCATAACGATAAGTCGTTATAGGAATTGCATTGATCGCATTACTGACTTCTCGCAACCCTTCGTCGGTGGTGAGGAGGCCAGAAAGTGTCGTCCTGATATCTGATATGCTGTAGTAATTTCCTCCGGCGTTATTTGGTTCTAGAAAAATCCCCTCACCGAGGGTCCCCGCCGAAAAAAGTGTTAATGTCCCCGTGGTCGGCGATGTGGAATCGTCACGGATCACATACCAGTCATGTCCTCCGAAATACACTTCCTTCGCTGCTAAATCTTCCAGACCAACATCAAGAATAGAATCAAGCAAAAACCGGGCATAGGCCGTCGTCGCATCGGGAATCGTGATGTTCACATTTCCCGTGGGCGTGCCGGAAACCGTCACCACTGTATCACTGACTCTTCTTGCTGTAACGCCGTGATCCGTAATGGGAGAAAAGGTCGGGAAGGTATGACCACTGCTTGCCGTATAAGTCACTGTCTGCATGGCCCCCGTCAGACCGGTCTGGTAAGTACCTCCGCCGCTTACCACCGCATTGGCACCGCCGGTAAGATTTACGATGTAACCGGGAAGTTCCAGCGTAAACGCTCTCGTAGAGGCAGAAAAGTGCACGGAAGACAGATTCAACTGCAAAGCAGGGCGCACAGCAAGTTCGTCATCAACTGCACTCCCGTTTTCTACACGTCCTCCGCTACTGCAAATTACTGTCTCCATCCTCCCCGCCGTAGCATGGGGCGTCCTGAGCCACCAATAACCCGCACTTTCGCATCCATCAGCACACACTTTTGCCACCGAAGGAAGTGCGCTCGTCTCATCTCTGCTGAGTAGCCACAACTTGTCCGTTCCGTCGGTAGTGTCATTCCCACCGTGACCGTTTCCGGTGGTAACCGTAACCGCATTGATTGCATCCGCTACTCTTCTCAGTCCGTCATCGGAATTCAGAATCGAAGCAAGTCTGGATCTTACGGTAGATGTACTGTAGGCAGTATCGGAACCACCGGCCCGAAACTTCGACTTGCCGAAGGCATCTACGGAAAAGAGGGTCAGAGTACCCGCTGTCCCGGAAGTAGAATTGTCTGCGATGACATACCATTCATGTCCACCGAAAGACACTTTTTTGTTTGCAAGGGTTGAAGCGGTATCGCTACTCGTTACCACATATCGATGATACGTCCTCTCCGCCCCCGGAATGGTGATGGTAGCATCTCCATTGGGAGTCCCGGAAATTGTGATCGTGGTGCTGCTGGTTCTCCTGACCGTGATGCCGTGGTTCGTGAAAGCAGCAAATTCATCAAAATAGTATCCGGAATTTGCGGTGTAGGTCACGGTCTGCATCGCCCCCATCAATCCGTTTTGGGTCGTGCTGCCGCCACTTGCAGTGGCATTGGCGCCTCCCGTCAAACTCACGCTATAGCCGGAAAAAGGCATTGCGAAAGTCGCAGTACCGGAATTGTAGGTCACGTAGGCCAGATTGAGTTGCAGCGCCGGACGGACGCCACATGAGTAAAGGTCGGCAGCCTCTCCATCACTACCTCCGTCACTGCCTTTCACTACTTTGGCATAATTATATGTTTCACCACCGGTCTCAAAAGTGCGAGTCCACCACTCGTTATAATCTGCTCCTGTGGCCTGGGCACATAACTTCACATCATCATTCAGCGCCTGTGCCTCTGCCTCGCTTAAAAGGTAGAGCCTGCCATAGGTGCCGTTTACGATGGCGCTTCCCATGTTAACGAAATGCTGATCATAATACTCAGACAGGTAGTTTTCCACGATGGACCCACTGTAGGTATAATCCTCCTGTCGGGTGCTTTGATTGCAGAACACCGAAGCTCCGATACACTCTTTTGCAAACAGCGTAACGGTTCCCGCATCCACCGCCGTGGAAGCATCTGCAATGAGATACCAGTCCATATTGTTAAAATGCACCACAGTGGTGGTGTTCACCAGCGACTGATATGGATTGCCGGCATACGCCTGCGTTTTCATACTCATGCCGGGTACCAGACCCAGCATCATTGCCGCCGATACCACAAAAGAAAGCACCCATTTTGCAGCGCGTCTGCAGCGTTTTTCTTTACCTTTCATGTCTCTCCCTCCTGTCAACGGTAAAGCGTTCCAAATAAACAAAATCGCCCTTATGGACAGGATTCTCCCTGTCCATAAAGACGATTCTAAGTTTCAACTCCCCTTATCATCCCTTTGACCCCTCATCTACGAAACACAGAAACAAATCTCTGTTACGACTAACAGTTTATCAAATTTTTAGATTTGTTTCAATGAGGGGTTTTCTTTAGATCTCTCCGCCGATCTCGATGCCCGCATGGTGGCACTGATCGATAAACTCGGGAGATCCGGTAAAGCCGTTGAGCACCCGCTCTCTGGTCCAACCCAGGTTCTCGAGACGATTCAGCCAGTCGTTAAAGCCTTCCTCGTCCGCATCGCGGTTAAAGATCGCGTGGTACAGGTCACGGATGTAGTCTCCGTTATCCCGGTTGAGGTTGCTGTACTCCTCGCCGTTCAGGAAGGTATTTACCATAACGCGGGCAGAGACGCCGAGAGTGTGGTTGGACATGTGGGTTACCCAGAAGTCCACCTCATCCTGCGCGGGTACACGGCCAAAGACCGTATCATACAGACTGATAACCATCAGCTTTACAGGAGCGTCGTTGGGGCATCCTGCGATGGTGCAGTGGTCCGTCTGGATGGTTCCCAGGGCGGGCACATTTGCCAGACCGGTGCCGGGATTGACCTCGTAGCTTTCGCAGAGGTTGAAGAACTCGGGGCTGGTAAGGAAGCCCTGTGCCACCATCTCTCTGGAGTAGCCTTCATCCATCAGGAAGGTCCAGCCGTTCTTTCCATCCTCGTCCGCCACTCTGTTGAAGAGGCCTTTGTAGAGGTAATCCAGGAAGTGGGAGTTACACATGTTCCGGTCGATGAATTCGGGGCTGAAAATGAAGCCTGCTGCCACCTCGCCTGCAGTCTTCTCTCCGGACACGATAAGCGCCACCCAGGCATCCACTTCCTCCTGATCGGGAGTACGGTCCAGGAAAACGTGATACAAGCGGATCACGAAACCGCTGACTCCCTCCGGGTTCGGTGTCGGATCCGGCGTCGGGTCAGGAGTAGGATCCGGTGTGGGGTCGGGCGTCGGCTCCGGCTCCACGGTCCTGGTCACACGGTAAGTTTTGGTCAGGCAGGTCACTGTCTCCGGCGCTGCGTTAATGTCAAGCCCCGCAGGGGAGTCCACCAGTTCCGCTGTGTAGGGACCATAATCCGTGCAGCCGTTCACCACAAAATACCGGTAACCGTCCACGGTAAAATAGGGATTCTCATGATATCCGGAGTAACAATCCTCATCAGGGTCACAATTGGACCAGTCCTTTGTCTCCGGCACCAGGGGCGCCCAGTTTGCAAGCCCTCCCCGCTCGGGCTCATGTCCCCCGGGGAAAGAGCCGTCGGAGTTCATCCCGATGGCATTGTAATCCATATAGATCCAGGAACCGAAGCTGTCATCATCGAAGGTAACATCCAGCAGAAACCAGTGATGGTGAAGCTTTACATAGTTCCAGGCATGACCTGCGGAAGTGACATTCAGGGTAGAGATCCCCAGTTTCGTCAGCAAAAGGCCCGTAGCAGCGGCATACCCCCCGCATACGGTCTTCCCGTCATGGATCAGGGAAAAGGCCCCCTGGTCCCAGTCGATCATACGGGTATCTTCATCGTATTTCAGGCTGTGATCCCTCACTGCATCGTGATCATAGGTGCAATTTGTGCAGATCAGGTCATGAATGATATGCTCCTTCTCCTCGGGAAGTTCCGCTGCATCGGCCTGTGCTACCCAGTCATCCACCACGGTGCGGAATTCCTCGATGGCCGCAGCTCTGGCGGGGCCGCTCTGAAATGCCTGATACACGGACACACCGCCCGCATTGGAACTGATGCTGTTGCTCAGGATGAAAAACTGGGGATGGCTGAGTTTAAACATATAGTTCAGCTGGGTACCATCCAGATGATCCAGGGTAAGGTCATCCGAATCCACGTGGATAAATCCGACGGCGGAGGTACTGTCGCACATCACGGCGATGCAGGCAGCCTCCATCCTGCTCCAGAGCCTGCGCTCATCCGCGGTCAGCAGCTGATAGGCCTCTGTGGGATGAAACTGCATCCAGTAGGACGCATCGGGAAGGGCGGCCGTGTTGGCAGCCCCATCCGTCTCCCGCTCTTCGTAATAAAACGTCAGGGCAGGGTCCGGCTCCTCCGTAAGGGGAAGGACCACCAGATCGGCAGGAAGATCCTGCAGGTCTGCATTCCGCGTAGCAATATGGTCCGAAGTACTTTGCTCCGGCAGTCCCTGCGCATTTGCAGGCATCGCCCAGCCCTGCAGCATCAGGAAAATCGTCAAGATCAGACAGATCTGTTTTTTCATTCGTTCACTCCAAAATCATAAGTATCCTGCGCCGAAGCGCCCTTTGGAAAACTGCCACCGGCAGCTCTCCTGTCTGCGCATAAGAGTATAGCACCGAGAAGGGGAAAAAGGAATCGGAACCCTCGTTGTCACACAAAAAAGGCATGTGCGAAGTCTCGCACATGCCTCAAATCAAGCAATGATCACTCCTTGACCGCACCTACATTCACACCCTTCACAAAATAGTTCTGAAGGAAGGGGTAGAGGAGCATGAAGGGCAGGATCGCACAGACGATGCCGGCGTAATACAGGGTATCCTGGGATACCTTATACGCCGTTGTGGGCGTATCTCCGTCCATGACCATGACACGCAGGATATACTGGAAGTTCACCTGATCACGGTCAGTGATATAGATCTGCACGGTGCTGTAATCGTTCCAGACCGTCACGGCGTACATAAGTCCGATGGAAGCCAGAGCTGCCTTGGACAGGGGAAGCACAATCTTAAAGAAGATTCCCATGGGGGAACATCCGTCGATACGGGCTGCCTCATAGAGAGAGCCGGGAATGCCTTCAAAGAAGTTCCGCATCAGGACCAGGTTGTAGACGTTCATTCCGTGCTTAACCACCAGGATCCACATGCTGTTCACCAGGCCCAGCTGTTTCATGACCAGGTACTCGGGGATCATACCGCCGGAGAAGATCATGGTAAAGAGCAGGAAGTAGGAGAACAGATTTCTGCCGGGCATATCCTCCTGGCAAAGGACGTAGCCTCCCAGGGTGGACATCACCAGACCCAGAAGCATTCCGATGACGGTGGTGACCACGGAATTGATAAAGGGCCGCAGGAGCTTTTTCGTGGTAAAGATGGTCAGGTAACCGTCAACCGTGGGCTGGGTGGGCCAGAGCTTGAACTGGTACACACCCACCGCGCTGAAGGAGCCGACCAGCACCTTCCAGATGGGGATCATAACGATCAGGCCGATGATAATGAAGATCAGGTAATTGACCACGTCAAATACACGGATTTTCTTTTTGGGCTTTTTATAAGCAGTTTTTTCCATAGCGAAGCCCTCCTATATGATCCCGCGTCCGCGAACTTTCTTAGAAGCAAAGTTGCAGACCAGGACCAGTACGCAGCCGACCAGACTCTTAAAGAGGCCGACAGCCGTCGTATAACCGTAGTTCGGGAGAGCGGTCATAAAGCCCTCACGGTAAATATATGTGGAAATAACGTCCGCAACCTTGTACACGCGGGTGTTGTACATAACGAAGACCGACTCAAAGAGGTTCATGACCTTCGCCAGGTTGAGGATCAGAACGATCAAAATCGTGTTTGCCAGAGCCGGCACCGTCACATTCCAGATCTTCTGCATGCGGGATGCACCGTCGATGTCGGCGGCCTCATAGAGCTCCGGATTGATGCCGGAAAGGGTAGCGAGGAAGATAACGGTTCCCCAACCTGTCTCCTTCCAGACATTGACCATGTAGTAGATCGGTCTCCACCAGGCTTTACTGTGCATAAAGTCGATGCTCTTCTCGATGACGCCCCAGCTCTTCAATGTCTCATTGACAAAGCCCGAGGAAGACTTCGAAAGGAACAGCGTAAAGATGGCGGCAACCACTGCCCAGGACATAAAGTGAGGCAGATAGATGACCGTCTGCAGCGTCTTCTTGGCAACCATATTGCCCATCTCATTCAGGAAGACGGAAATGATCACCGATGCAAAGGTGGTGATCAGGAGCTTGATGACCGACAACTGTAAGGTATTGAAAAATGCTCTCCAGAAATCCTTCGTGGCGAACATCTCCTTGAAATTGTCCAGACCGATAAACTCAAAATTTTTCAGGGAGTAATCGTAGAACGCATAGCGCACTCCCAGCATAGGCCAATAGTAGACAATCAGGACATAGATAAAGACCGGTAAAAACATCAGATAATAGCCTCTGCTGTTCCACATTCTGATGCTTAACGGCTTCTTGCGGATTGGCTGCCCCGATGATGTGGTGACCGTTTTCTGCTTACCCATCGTTTCCCATCTCTTTCTTCAAAAATTGCTTGTCTTTGTCCCCAAAAAATGCCCTGCCGGGGGGCGTCTGCCGCCCAGGCAGGACATCTTAATTGTAGAACAAATGCTTTTGTATTGCAATAAAATCGCCTGTCCAAAAGCCTTAAAAATCCATGAATTACTGAGCGTTCAGCTCTGCAAGGATCTGCTCAACGATATCGCCGAACTCATCGGTGTACTCGTCCATAGCTTCCTGAGCGGTGATCTCGCCCGCAACAACCAGGTTCATCAGCTCCTTCTTCTTGGAGGTCAGGTCTTCCTGGTTAGCGGTAAGGGTATCACATGCTGCAGCTGCGGGAGCGTCAACACAGTGAGTGGTGAAGAACTGGTTGCCCTTGGTAACGAGCTCATCGTCATCAACGAAGCCGTTGGTCAGAGGAGCGATGACAAGGACGGAATCCAGGTGATTCTTCTTCCATACAGCGTTAGGATCGTTAGGGGACTGCTTCAGGTGGAACTCGCCCTCCTCATAGCTGTAATCCTTTCTCTTGTCGGGATCGTCAGCATTGGTGGAGAACTCCTCAGCGTGGATGGACCAGTGAACATCCTCTGCACCGTAGGTCCACAGGGTCTGTACTCTGTCGCCGTCCAGCATGGTGTCAAGCAGAGCGTCGAAGATAGCCTGCTCACGAGCGTTGCTACCGTCGCCGTCATCGGTGATAACCCAAACGGGAGCCTCACGGTTGATGTAGCCGCCCCAGGTATCAACGATCTCCTTGATAGGAGGAAGCTGAACCAGTCTGTCATCGCCAAGGTCGTCATCAACTTCGTTCTTGGACATGTTGTTGGTAAGGGTTCTCAGCCAGGTACCTGCCCAGTAGGTGAACACACCTTCGGAGGTGGACTGATCGTTGGAGAAGAACTTCTCACGTGCCTGTTTGGTGCCGGCTTCCTCGGTATCGGGATCGATGATGCCGTCAGCGTAAGCCTTAGCCAGTCTCTCAAGAGCGTCAACGGTAGCCTGCTCGGTGAAGCCGTCTACCCACTCACCGTCCTTCTGATAGAAGGAAGGATATGCGCCCTGCCAGAACTCGGGCATGTAGTTGATGTAAGGAGCCTCATCCAGCTTACCGAAGCCTGCTGCGATGACACCATAGGTGCCTGCGGAGCCGTTACCGTCGGGATCGTCGTTGGTGAAGGCAAGAAGCAGATTGTAGTAATCATCGAAGGTCTTGATGTCATCGACAGTCTTGCCGACAGCATCCAGCCAGGACTGCTTGATGTAGGTAACGCAACCGTTGCCGTAGGTAGGAGCAAAGCCGTAAAGCTTGCCGTCAGCCGTCTTCATGTTCTCGTTGACGGTAGGCAGGGTAACACGTGCCTGGAACTCTGCATTGTCGTAAGCAGATGCCATATCCCAAAGGATACCGGTGGTCTGATACTGACGATACATGGAAGCGCTCATGATCATCGCATCGGGATAATCCTCATCGCCTACGCTGGAAGTAGCCAGCATTCTGGATACGGTTCCGGTATAATCGGAGTGATCCAGCTGGGTGATGACCAGATCGATGGGATGGCCAAGTCTCTCGCCTACAGCCTCTTCCCACTGAGCCTCGAACTCCTGCTGACCGCTGTCTACGGTAGCGGTAAGAGTTCCGTCTACAACGATGTGGAGCTTCTCAAGAACATAGTCCTCTGCAGCAGCGGTATCGGTGCTTGCAGCGGTGTCAGTGCTTGCCGTGTCGGTGCTTGCGCTGCTGGAAGTGCTGCTGGAAGAGCTGCTGCTGGAAGCTGCCGAAGTATCGTCATCGGAAGCGCCGCAAGCTGCCAGAGAAACAACCATAGCGGAAGCAAGAAGTACGGATAAAACTTTCTTCTTCATTTTTTTCCTCCCATAGAAATAGAAAAAATAGATTGTCGTGAGAACATTTCCTTCTCACATCATTAACTCTATCATTTATATTTTCATTTAGCAAGCATTTTTTGAAAGCACTTACACACAAAAATTGCGTTAGTTTTTCGTTAAAAATCCCCATTTTCTCGGAGAAGAAAATGGGGTGTAAATGGTTTCAACTTGGAAACGCTTTCATTCTTTTTTCATGCTTTGTTACTTTTTTTCAAAATCTGTTCCATAAGAGCCAGATCTTCGGGCGTGGTCACCTTCAGGTTCTCATAGGAGCCTTCGGTGAGATGCACGGTTTTGGAAACGAAGCGCTCATAGACGCAGGCATCGTCGGTGATATCCTTTGGTTCCTTCCCCTCGTACGCTTTCAGCATGCTTTCATAGGCATCCCGAATCTCGAGGTAGAAAAATGCCTGGGGCGTCTGGATATTCCATACGCTTGAGCGGACGGGAGTGCTTGTTACAAAGCCGTTTTCATCGGCGATGCGGACGGTGTCCTTGCTGCGGACCGCCGCTACGCCGCTGCCGTATTGTAGCACGCTTTCATAGCAGCGCTGCAGGATCTCCTCCGTCAGGAAAGGTCTGGCGCCGTCTAATACGAAGAGCACATCGGTCCCTCCGCTGCCGGCGTCGCAACTCCCCTGAATCTCCGTCAGGGCTCTGATGCCGTTTGCCACGGAAAAGCAGCGCTCGGAGCCTGCAGGTGCGATGGCCAGCACTTTCTCGGAAGGAAAGCGGTCCAGCACGGTGCGGCGCATCCGCTCCGTGTCTTCCGTCGCCGTCACCAGGATGCAGTCATCCAGGATCGCGGAGCGTTCCACCGCTTCCAGCGCGTAGGCGATGAGAGGCTTTCCCCCTACTTCCATAAATTGTTTCGGTATCTCGGCGCCCATTCTGCTGCCCCGTCCACCGGCCAGCAGGATCGCCGTGCAATGTTTTTTCATTCGTTTTTCCCGGGGATCCAAACGCCCTGTTTCTCACCGATCTTCAGACCGGGCACCGCGTTCAGTTCCGTGCCGGAGCGGTATCCCGCCCGGAATTCATAGTAGCCCGCCACACCGATCATGGCAGCGTTGTCCGTGCAGTACACGGGGCTGGGATAGACGAAGCGGATGCCGTTTGCATCGCAGGCCTCCTGCAGAGAGCTGCGAAGCCACGAGTTGGAAGCGACACCGCCTGCGATGGCGAAGGTCTTCACTCCCAGGTCCTTTGCAGCCTCCAGGGAATGCTCCGTCAGCACATCCACCACAGCCTTCTGGAAGGATGCAGCCACGTCCGCCTGGGAGAAATCCTCTCCTTTCATGCGGCAGCCGTTGAGGTAATTCAGCACTGCGGACTTGAGGCCGCTGAAGCTGAAGTCGTAAGGACTTCCCTCCACCTTTCCTCTGGGGAACTCGATGGCGTGGGGATTTCCCTCCCGGGCCGCCTTGTCGATCTTCGGTCCGCCGGGGTAGCCGAGGCCGATGGCTCTGGCCACTTTGTCGAAGGCCTCTCCCGCCGCATCGTCATGGGTCCTTGCAATGATCTCGTAGGAGCCGTAGTCCCGGACCATCACCAGATGGGAATGTCCGCCGCTGGCCACCAGGCACAGGAAAGGGGGCTCCAGGTCGGGATGTTCTATATAGTTGGCACAGATGTGGCCCTCGATGTGGTGCACTCCCACCAGGGGCAGGTCGCACGCGTAGGCGATGGCCTTGGCTTCCGCCACACCCACCAGCAGGGCACCCACCAGTCCGGGGCCGTAGGTTACGGCGATGCCGTCCAGATCGGACAATGTGATCTCCGCTTCCGCCAGTGCTTTGCGGATCACCTGATTGATCTTCTCAATGTGCTTTCTGGATGCGATTTCCGGCACCACGCCGCCGTAAAGGGTGTGGAGGTCGATCTGGGAATAAATAACATTTGAGAGCACCTCTCTTCCGCCGCGCACCACGGAGGCGGCGGTTTCATCGCAGGAGCTCTCAATCCCCAGAACCAGTGCATCTTCTTTCCATGTAAAACTCATATATGCCTCTTTATCCTGTCTGTGTGCTGCCCGTGGCGTGTTGCGCCCCGGGAGCGTAATGCTGAGCGGGTCAGTTGAACTGTGTGTTTTCCTGTCCCTCGGGGATGCCGTCCCCGTCCATGTCCACGTTGGCTTCCAGATCCCAGCCATAGATCTTCCAGCGCTTGTCCTCATCCTTTCGCAGCAGAAAGACCATCCGCTGGGTGGTGCTGACGCCGTTGTCGCTGATGGTATAGGCGCAGAGGAGTCTGGCAAAGGAATAGCCGTCTCTGGTGTAGTAATCCACGTTGGTGCTGGAGGCAGTGCCGCTGCTGATGAGACGGCGGTTGGCGGATTTGTAATCCTCCACCTCACGGCGCAGGAGCAGCAGGTGATTGCCCTGCTCGTTCTGTGCCAGGAGCTCCGTGTCAAAGAGCCCGCGCATTTTCAGTCCCAGCTCGTCGATCTCCTCCTCCTTCACCTCGCTGCCGTAGAGACATTTCTGGATGTCATTGTAGTAGACCATGACCTCCTTGGGGGTGGGGGGATAATCGTTGGTCAGATCTCTGGCCAGCACTTTCTCGATGAGGGTCATTTTTCCCTCGGTGCTTCTGTCCCGATTTCTGCCGGACAGGAAGGCATAGTATCCCACAAGTGCCGCAACGAGGATGATTATGATGATGATGATCCGAACCTGTTTGCGATTCATCGTAAAGTGGGATACTCCTTTCCGGAAGAAACTTCCGATTTTTGGGGCGTTTTCCGGCGCAGTCGGGCCGGTCTGCGGCATTTCTATGCCTGGATCATTCGTCTTCGCTGAATTTCAGTTCGCAGCTCCGGCCGTCCTTGGGGATCACGGTCCGGGGGAAGATCTCACGGATGGCATCCCGGTACTGATCCGGTCTCCCGAGAGCGGGTGAAAAATGGGTGAGCCACAGTTCCGGCACGTCCACTTCCGCAGCAATGCGGGCTGCTTCCTGCATGGTCATGTGTTTTTTCTGCTCCGCCTTCTCCTGCTCCGCAGGATCGCCGTACATGCCCTCCAGGATCAGGAGGTCACTGCCTGCGGCATTTTCCGCAATGCTGTCGGTGGGGCGGGTATCGGTGCAATAGGTCACCTTCAGTCCCTTACGGGCAGGTCCCATGACCATGTCCGGGGTAAAGGTGCGGTCACCGTCGGTGATGATCTCGCCCTTCTGGAGGCGATTCCAGTACGGAAGAGGAATCTCGGCGGCTCTGGCTCTGTCTGCATCAAATCTGCCGCTGCGGTCGATCTCCAGGGAGTAGCCGTAGCAAAGTACGCTGTGGCGGACCTTAAAGGCCTTCAGGCGAAAGCCCTTCATTTCAAAGGCCTGTGTGGCTTCCGTGATCTCGATGCACTGCACCGGGAAGGGAAGCTCCGGGGCGATGACTCTGAGTCCCGCGACCACGCGGCCCAGACCTTTCGGTCCGATGAGGGTCAGCACTTCCTTGCGCTCCGCATTTCCCATGTTCAGGAGCATTCCCGGCAGACCGCTGATGTGGTCCGCATGATAATGGGTAAAGCAGATGACATCGATATCGTGGGGAGACCAGCCCTTTTCCCGCATGGCGATCTGGGTGCCCTCGCCGCAGTCGATCAATATACTGCTGCCGTTGTATCGCAGCATCAGGGAAGTGAGCCACCGATATGGCAGGGGCATCATACCTCCCGTTCCCAGCAGACAAATATCTAACACAAATTACCTCTTCCAATAGATCACGGCGTCTTCCACCGGTTTTTCGTAAAATCCGGGGCGGATCCCTGCGCTGACAAAGCCCGCTCCTTCGTATAAAGCAATGGCCGCTTCGTTACCGGCCCGCACCTCCAGGGTAAAAGCTTCACATCCCAACGCAGCGCCTTCCCGGAGCAGTGCTTCGATCAGCAGTTTGCCGATACCGCGGCGCCTGTGGGCAGGTGCCACCACCACATTGTCGATGTAGCCCTCGCCGCAGACCATACGCATTCCCGCAGAGCCTGCGATCTCGCAGCCAAGCTCCGCCACCAGATAGAGCGCATCCGCTTCCTTCGTCATCCGCAGAAAGTCTTCGGCGCTCCAGGGCATACTGAAGGACTCCGCCTCAATGGCCGCCAGGGCCCCTACGTCTCCTTCCTCCAGGTGCCTTATTCTAATCTCCGAATGCTCATCATACTTCAAAATGTCCCGGTCCTTCTCTCTCAGCCTGACTCTTCCGCATGTAATCCGGTGCATGATCATCGGGGGAAATCCCGCGTCCTTCGGCCAGGTAGATGGCGCCAAGTGCTGCGATGCTACCGGCCCGCTGTCTGTTCATATGGGCAGGTGCGTAAGTGTGGGGCACCGTGAGGATGCTTTCCAGGAGCTCTCTGCTCACCTCTACGCCGTCACCCAGCAAGATCACGGGTCTGCCCAGGGCATTCAGTCGCTCCGCCGCTTCCGCAGCCGCGATGGCGCTGCCGGGGATCACCGTTTCCAGGGTGATGCTTCCGTCCGCTCCCCGGGGGAATGCATAGGCGCCGGTGTACACCTGACTCCTCCTGGCATCCATCATGGGACAGACGATACCTTCCGCGCCCCAGAGATTATAGGCCAGCCCTTCCAGGGTGGGCACCTCCACCAGGGGTTTGCCGATGGCCAGTCCCAGTCCTTTGGCGGTGGCAGATCCGATCCGAAGCCCCGTAAAGGAGCCCGGGCCCGATGCCACGGCGATGGCATCCGCCTCGGTGGGCTTTACCCCCGCCTCTGCCAGCATCCGCTCCAGCTGCGGGAGCAGGGTCTGGGAATGGGTCTTTTTGCAATTGGTCATGCTCTCTCCCAGCAGCACGCCGTCCTCCCAGAGGGCGACACCGGCCACCAGTCCGGAGCTCTCGATTCCGATGATCTTCATAGCTTTCGTTTATGCCTCATCGATCTCGATGCGGCGGTAATCAAATCCCTTCTCGGGGTCTTTTAAAATGGTGATGCGGGTTGCATTTTCCGGGATCAGTTCCCGGATCTGATCCGCCCACTCAATGAGGCAGACGCCATCGCCGTAAAAGGCATCCCCGTAGCCGATCTCCTCCATCTCGTCGGGATCCTCGATCCGGTAGACGTCGTAGTGCCAGAGCTTTAAGCGCCCTTCGTCATAACTCTGGAGAATGGTAAAGGTGGGGCTGCTGACAGGCTCCGTGATCCCGAGGCCTGCTGCCACGCCCTGGGCAAATACGGTCTTACCGGTTCCCAGGTCCCCGTCCAGACAGATGACGGTGCCGGGAGTCGCCTCCCGTCCGATGCGCTCCGCCAGGGCTTTGGTCTCCGCGGCGGAATTGGTTTCAATGATCTTTTTCATACTTATACCCGGATCTTCACCTTTTTGGGGTCTACATGCTCCGAAACGAGGGCGATGACCGCAGTGGTCCGATCCCCCATCTGGGCTTTGGGCAGGATGGAAGCATTCCCCACACCCGTATAAAGAAAAATGGAGCGCCCGCTGGAGCCCGCTTTGGTGACATCGCTCCAGGGAGCGAAATTCTCCTGTCCTCCCTGCCGGACGGTGATGCCGTCCTCATTCAGGATGTAATGGAGAGGCGCCTTGAAGGTCTCCCCCAACGTAAAACGCCTGAAACAGCTGATGTAGAGGTTCACGGGCAGATAAAAGAGGAGCATGGCTCCCACGATCACCAAAATGAAATAGTGCACCGAAATCCCATACACGATGCCCACGGCTCCCAGGGCCGAAGCGATGATGGAGGAGGGCTTGGAATAGGCGTGTTTTAAGTTAAAATCATACAGATCGGATACGGATAAAGTAATGTCCAGTTCGATCACGGCTGCCTCCGAATATGCATATTAAATCAATTTATTGTAGTTTATTTGGGGTAAAATTTCAAGCCGATACAAAATAAGGGAGGGTTCTTGACGGAACCGCCGAAGCCCCCTATAATAGCCACCGTAACTATTACTTCAGGGTTGGGTGTGATTCCCTACTGGCGGTAAAGTCCGCGAACTCCAAAACGGAGCCGACCCGGTGAAACTCCGGGACCAACAGTTAAAGTCTGGATGAAAGAAGGAGGGTTCTTTTTTATGTGCATTTCTATGTCTGTTCTTCAAACGTTCCAAAGCAACCTCGGTTTTTGTATCGGCTTTCTGCTGATCGTGCTGGTTCTCTTCGGACTGGCCTATCTCCTGGAAAAAATCTCCCAAAAGCAAAATCCGGATAACGAACCTTTGTCGCCTACGCGTCGCATTGCCATGATCGGCATGTTTTCCGCTGTGGCATTTATCCTGATGCTCTTTGAGGTGCCCATGCCTTTCGCTCCGTCCTTTTACAAGCTGGACCTGAGCGAGCTGCCCATCCTCATCGGTGCATTTGCTTTCGGTCCTTCCGCAGGCGTTATGATGGAGTTCATCAAAATCCTCTTAAAGCTGCTCTTTAAGGGAACCTCCACCGCCTTTGTGGGTGAGCTGGCCAATTTCGCCGTAGGCTGCTCTCTGATCCTGCCCGCTTCCGTGATCTATTCCTTCCGGAAGACCAAGAAGCAGGCACTGCTGTCCATGATCGTGGGCACTCTGGTGCTGACCGTCTTCGGTACGTCCTTCAACGCTTTTTACCTGCTGCCCGCTTTTGCCAAGCTCTACGGTATGCCTCTGGAGGCGCTCATCGGTATGGGAGAAGCCATCTTCCCTTCCATCTCCGGCAGCATCTTCCGTTTCGTGGTTTACTGCGTGGCTCCGCTGAACTTCATCAAGGGTACGGTAAACTCCGTCATCACCCTGCTGGTGTATAAGAAGCTGAGCCCCATTCTCAAGTCCTCTCACGCTTCCGCAGCGAAAAAAAGTTCTTCCGTAAACGGATAAGAGGGACTATAATCTCTTCAGATATATATGCGGACAGCGATCTATCCTGAAGTAAGTCCGCTTGATTTCTTCTGAAGGGGGAAAATTACATATGAAGCGCCACACTTCCATTGCTGTGGAAAAACATCACAAAACAGGCAGACCGGGGATTTTCTTCGGTCTGCTTTTTGCGCTGTGTGTTCTGATCTTCGGGAACGGAATGAATGCGCAGGCTCTGGGATTAACGCAGGAGCTTCTGCGGGAATCCGCTGCTGCGATCCCGGATGACGGAGGCTATTACGAGATCTTCGTCAATGAAGATGATATGCTGCATCCCGTGGTCTCCGATCCGGTACGGGTAGAGGAAGCTGAGCTCCTGGAGCGTTACGGGCGGACCGTTTTTGATGAAGGCCCGGAAGGACCGGTTTACGCAGATGCGGTTAAGCAGTGCAGAAGTGCCATCATAGCAGGCCTCATCGCCCGTCAGGAGGAGATCGATGTCTCCGCCTTTCGTCTGACTGTCGAGCAGGTGGGTGAAATCCTGGAAGACATCGAAGACAATGAAGTGCGGCTCTTCTGGTGGGATCACAGCATGTACAGCTACGGAGGCATGGGAAATACCTGCCAGTATGTAGCCAATCTGCAGTACCTGGATCAGGAAACCACCGATGCTTTGCGCGAGAATATCGCTCTGGCCCTCACCGAGAGCGTCACAACGGATATGACGGATCTGCAGAAGGCCATTTCCATCTATGAGTGGCTCTGCACCAACATTGATTACGATTACACGCTGGAGGGGCATCACATCTGGCACGCCCTCGTTGACAGATTCTGCGTCTGCCAGGGCTATGCGGAGGCCTACAATCTCCTGGCCCGCTGGGTGGGACTGGAAACCGGATATGCTTCCGGCGGCAATCATATTTGGAACTCCGTGAAAGTGAACGGCACCTGGTATGCGCTGGACTGCACTTGGGATTCGGATGACGGCATGATCCCCGGAGGCGTGGGACACAAAAATCTTCTGCGGAGCGATGCATTCCTCGCAAGTACCGGTCACAATTATCACGGCCGGGACCACCAGTGCACCGACACTTCCTGGGATGAAAATACCAATTACTGGACCGACATCCAGGTAAAGCACAGCACTTCCGCCATGTTCTTCTTTGACGACAGCGGTGTCTATTATCTGAAATGGACAGATGAAAATACCTGCAATGTGGTATTCCGAAGCGAATCCACCGGCAGGGAGAGCATCGTCAAGGCCCTCACCGTCGCAGGGGAAGAATATCAATCCTACCCGGCGCGGGATGTCTTCTACCAGGGCGTCAGCCTCACTCGCGTGGGAGACCTTCTGTTCTTCAACGACAATGACCATGTGTATTGCTATCAGCCCTCCACCGGTACCTTAAGTACCTATTTTACCTATACCAACAAGCCCACCGCGCTGAGTGCCATTTACGGCGTCCGGAACTACAAGGGAGCGCTGTACTACCGGTACGGCGACCTGAAGGATACGGAAACCGGAAGGCGGATCATGGATGAAACCGGAGATCTGGATGAAGCCTCCGACTACTTTTACAATTACAGGAGAAACAAGGGTGCCGGCACCCTCCCCTATCCCGATGTGAAGATCACCTGGGATGACATGGACGTGGATCCCATCGATCCCAGCGTTTCCGGATTCGTCACCAGGCTGTACCGGATCTTCCTGGATCGAACTCCCGGCGCGGATGAAGTGGCAGGCTGGAGCAATCAGCTCATTGCGGGCACCGCAAACGCAAGCCAGGTGGCTGCAGGTTTTATCTTCAGCCCCGAATTCATCGACCGGAACCTGTGTAACGATCACTACCTGGAGTATCTCTATCGCGGACTCTTCGACAGACCTGCGGACGAAGGCGGCTTTAACGGCTGGCTGGCCCTCATCGACGAAGGTTATTCCAGAGAGCGGGTAGCCCAGGGGTTCCTCACCAGCCCCGAGTTCCAGGATCTGTGTGAATCCTTCGGTGTTACCTGCGGCACCGGACTTTCCAATGTCCCCGCCTACGGCACCATCCAGCAGGCACACTGCACCATCGCCGGCTGCGGCAACGAAGCACCTGTGGTGGTCCTGGTCCGGAGTCTGTATCAGACCACGCTGGGACGCCAGCCCGAGGAATTCGAGGTACTGTTCTGGGTAGGACACCTGGCAGGCCATGATGTGACCGGGCGTGTCCTGGTCAACAGCTTCATGAACGGCGAGGAATATCATAACCTGAACCGCACCAACGGTCAGTATGTAACGGATCTTTACCATGCCATCTTTAACCGTGAGCCCGACGAGGGCGGCTACAACGACTGGGTGAACCGCCTGGAGAACGAGGGCTGGACCAGAGAGCGGGTGCTGAACGGCTTTACCTCCTCTCAGGAATTCCTGGATCAGTGCAATCACTCCGGCATCGAAGTGGGCGGCGAAGTCTGATCCAAAAATCTTAAAAAACGCTGAAAAATAGCGCATTTGCTTGTGTTTTGTGTAGAGCGGATGATATATTTAAGGTGTATCGGTAGATAAAAAGGAAGTATTGCAATGGATTCATCAAATATGCAGCCCTTACCGGTCCGCAGGAAGCCGGGAGATCAACTGGCAACGGCATCTCTCATCTTCGGCGTGATCTCGGTATTGCTCATTATCACCGGATTTTTCGGGATCGCCGCAGGCGCCTTGGGAATGATCTTCGGATTCTTAAGCCTTCGGAAAGGGCAGGAGCCCTCTTCCCTGCAAAGGGCAGGACTCATCAGTTCCGCCATCGGCTTCGGACTCAGTCTCCTGCTGATCCTCTACTCGGTGTATCTGGTACTGAACGATCCCCGGATCCTGGAGAGTGTCAATGAGATGTACAATGCACTCTACGGATCGGGCGACGACTGGAATACGTATCTGCAGATGTTGCAGGATACAAGGGTCAATAGTCAATAATGCGAGTTATGCGTGCATAAACGAGCATTTTGACTTAATGACCCGCCCAAGCATGAGCAAGTAGCAATTTCCTGCGAAGCAAGGAAATTAGCGGATTGTGAATGCTTGGAGACTTGCGGGAGCTGCGAAGCAGCGAAGCAAGTCGTAGTATCCGGTTAAGACATGGGAGAAAGGAGCGGCTTATGAACATATCCGCAGGATACAACGGAATCAACCAAAGCCTCTATGCGAGCCTGTCCCGCAGCTCCTCCTATATGGGCGGACAGACCTCTCCCTACAAGGAGCAGGAAGCGGAAGCGCAGAAAAAAGAAGAGCTGAAGGAACGGATCGAATACAGGCCCCCCACACTTGAAGAACGCAAGGAGCGGGAAGAAGAACTGGAAAAGATGGGTCTGAAGAAGAAGGAGTACGATCCTCACGACCCGTCCTGCGAATGCGAGACCTGCAAGAACCGGAAGTACAAGGACGGATCCGACGAGATGGTATCCTTCAAGGCGGCAGCTCATATTTCCCCCAATGCCGCAGCGTCCCGTGTCCGGGCGCACGAGCAGGAGCACGTTGCCAACGCCTACGACAAGGCAGCCATGAAGGGCGGCAAGGTGATCCAGGCTTCCGTCTCCATCCACACCGCTGTATGTCCCGAGTGCGGACGCACCTATGTCAGCGGCGGCACCACACATACCCAGATCAAGTATTACAACGAGGAGAATCCCTACCAGAAGGATCTGAAGGCACAGCACTACGACAAACTGGCAGGAGCAAATTTAGATTATGCAGTATGAGTATCGGACCGTTTCCGTTTTGAAGGACTCGGCCAGAGGAAGACTAATGGGCAATTACGGCAGAGCGATCGGCATCACTCTCTCGCAATTGCTCTTTCCTTATTTTGCAAACTTCATCGGCGCAGAGCTGGAGTATTCCCTCCGTGGGATGCTGACCCGATCGGGCAAGACCCTTTCCCTGACAGCGGATCTGCTAGTGGCAGGAGGCGGGTATCTCTTAACCTCCTTCCTGCTGATCATCGCAAGCGTCTGTATGGCAGGTGTGGCCCTCTTCTATCTGAATCTCATGACAGGGCACAGGCCTCAGATCTCGGATTTCTACTACGGATTCCAGACCCGCTTCGGCGACTTTCTGGCCATCTCCGCAGCGCTGGAGGTGCCTTCCCTGGTAGCAACCCTGCCCTATTACATCTGCTTCTACATGGTGCAGTCCATGGGCTCAACCTTTGATACATGGATCCTGGTCGCACTCTTCGCTCTGGGACTCCTGGTGCGGGTGATCATGGCACTGCTCATCGGACCTGCTTTTTACCTGGCGCTGGACTTCCCGGAGCTGACACCGGCCCAGGTCCTGAAGCGCACCTTCCTGAAAATGCACGGAAATCGCCTGCGGCTATTAAAGCTCATGCTCAGCTTCCTGCCCATGATAGTACTGGGAGCCTGCAGCTTTGGAATCGGCCTGCTTTGGGTGGAGGTGTATTACCGCACCGCTCTCACCGGATTTTATCTGGATCTCATGAATCCCAAGGTGATCTCCGGAAGCTTTGACCGCACAGTCTGATAACACCAAAAAGGAGGTCCCCCGAGGATCTCCTTTTTTGTAAAGCAAAACGAGGCCCCTGCGAGCCTCGTTTTTTGTGTTGTTTACTCGTCATCGTCGCCGCCGACCTCAACGCCGCCGGTGCTCTTCCACTTCAGATATCCGATGATGAAGGGATCCAGCTTGCCGTCCAGGACGCCGCTGGCATCGCTGCTCTCCACGCCGGTCCTGCGGTCCTTCACCATGGTGTAGGGCTGGAGGACATAGGAACGGATCTGGTTACCCCAGGCGATATCACGGACCTCACCGCGGATGTCGGAAAGCTTCTCCGCATTGGCTGCCCGCTTCAGCTCCAGGAGCTTAAACTTCAGCATCTGCATTGCCTTGTCCTTATTCTGGAACTGGCTGCGCTCGTTCTGACAGGTCACCACCGTTCCCGTAGGGATGTGGGTGATACGGATAGCGGAGGAAGTCTTGTTGATGTGCTGACCGCCGGCGCCGCTGCTTCGATAGGTATCGATGCGCAGATCCTTCTCATCGATATCAATGTCCAGATCCTCTGCCAGATCCGGCATGACGTCCAGACTCACGAAGGAGGTCTGACGCTTTGCCTGGGCATTGAAGGGAGAGATACGCACCAGACGGTGGACACCCTTCTCGGAGCGAAGGTAACCGTATGCGTTCTCGCCGTTTACCTGGAAGGTCACGGACTTGATGCCCGCTTCGTCTCCCTCCAGCATATCCAGCACCTCTACGGAGAAGCCCTTCCGCTCAGCCCAGCGGGTATACATACGGTAAAGCATGCTGCACCAGTCGCAGCTCTCGGTACCGCCGGCTCCCGCATTCAGCTCCAGGATGGCATTGTTGTTATCATACTCCTCGGAGAGCAGGGTGGATACCCGCAGCTCCTCGTACTCTTCGATGAACTCATCCAGTTCGGCCCGGACCTCGGGAACCATGTCCGGATCCTCGTCCTCGTTCCCCAGCTCGATCAGGGTCAGGATGTCGTCAAACTGGGTCTCCAGCTTGGCAAAACCTTCGGTGGTGGATTTCAGCACCTTCAGGTCCTTCATCTTCGCATTTGCCTTGTCGGGATCGTCCCAGAAACCGGGAGCTTCCATTTCCCGCTCCAGCTCTTCGATGCGTCTTTTCTTGTTGTCCAGATCCAGGGACTCACCGACCTCCTTCAAGGGGGCCTGATAGGTCAGGATCTCGGTTTTCATCTGATCTAATTCAATCAAAATAGCCTACTTTCTTACCATACCGTGACAGTTCTTGTACTTCTTGCCGCTGCCGCAGGGGCAGGGATCGTTGGGATAAACCTTGGCAGCCGCGCGCTTCTTGGGTGCTGCTGCAACGGTGTCGTCCTTGTTGGTGCCGGTGACCTTTGCCACCTGCTCACGCTCCACCTTCTGCTCCACCTTGATGTGCATCAGCATGCGGACAGTCTCTTCGCGGATGTTCTGAGTCATTTCATCGAACATCTCGTAGCCCTGCATCTTGTACTCCACCAGAGGATCTCTCTGGCCGTATGCCTGCAGGCCTGCGCCCTGACGGAGGATCTCCATGTCGTCGATGTGGTTCATCCACTTCCGGTCGATGACCTTCAGCAGGATGACACGCTCCACCTCACGGATCTGCTCGGGCTCGGGGAACTCAGCCTCCTTGGCCTCGTAGAGATGCACTGCCTCTTCCTTCAGCTGCTGCTTTAAGCTGCTCTTCTTTGCCTTCTTCACCCGCTCTGCGCTCAGGGGCTCCAGAGGGATGGTGGGCAGGAGCAGGCTGTTGATCTCGGTGAAATCCCACTCCTCGATGGGCAGATCGTCGTTGATGCAGATGTCTACCGCATTCTCGGTGATATCGGTGATCATCTTGTAGATGTAGTCTCTCATGGACTCGCCATCCAGCACCTTGCGGCGCTCCTCGTAGATGATCTCACGCTGCTCGCTCATGACTCTGTCATAATCCAGCAGATTTTTACGGATACCGAAGTTGTTTGCCTCGATCTTCTTCTGAGCGGACTCGATGGCTCCGCTGAGGGCGCTTGCGGAAATCTCCTGTCCCTCGGGGATCTTCATGGCGTTAAAGGCACTGATCAGACGCTCGGAACCGAAGAGTCTCATCAGGTCATCTTCCAGGGAGATATAGAAACGGGACTCACCGGGATCGCCCTGACGTCCGGAACGACCACGCAGCTGATTGTCGATACGACGGGACTCGTGGCGCTCGGTACCGATGATCATGAGGCCGCCGGCTGCTCTCGCTTCCTCGTCCAGCTTGATATCCGTACCACGGCCTGCCATGTTGGTAGCGATGGTGACGGCATTGTGCTGACCTGCCTGCGCAACGATCTCAGCCTCCATCTCATGGAACTTCGCATTCAGCACATTATGCTGGATGCCGCGCTTGGAAAGCATGCGGCTGATTTCTTCGGAAGCGTCGATGTTGATGGTACCCACCAGCACGGGCTGTCCTTTTGCATGAGCAGCTTCCACTGCTTCCATGATGGCTGCCAGTTTTTCTTTCTTGGTCTTATACACCGCATCCTGATGATCGATACGGATAACGGGCTTATGAGTGGGCACGGCGATAACGTCCATGCCGTAAATCTCGCGGAACTCGTTCTCCTCGGTGAGAGCGGTACCGGTCATGCCGCACTTTTTGTCAAAGAGATTGAAGAAGTTCTGGAAGGTGATGGTAGCCAGGGTCTTGCTCTCGCGCTTTACCTCCACTCCTTCCTTTGCCTCGATGGCCTGGTGCAGACCGTCGGAATAGCGGCGGCCCGGCATGATACGTCCGGTAAACTCATCCACGATGAGGATCTGGTTGTCCTTCACCACATAGTCCTGATCACGGAACATCAGGTTGTGGGCACGGAGAGCCAGGATGATATTGTGCTGGAACTCGGTATTCTCGGGATCCGCCAGATTGTCCAGATGGAAGAACTGCTCCACCCTTGCGATACCCTGTGCGGTGAGGTTGACGATCTTGTCCTTCTCGTTGACGACGAAGTCTCCGTCCTCCTCCTGGGTAACGCCCATGATGGCGTCCATCTTGCTCAGCTCCTGCACGTCCTTACCGCGCTTCAGCTGTCTCGCCAGCATGTCGCACATCTTGTAGAGGGAAGTGGACTTGCCGCTCTGGCCGGAAATGATCAGAGGTGTACGAGCCTCGTCGATGAGGACGGAGTCCACCTCGTCGATGATGCAGTAGTGCAGATCCCGCAGCACCAGCTGCTTTTTGTAAATGGCCATGTTGTCACGGAGGTAGTCAAAGCCCAGCTCGTTGTTGGTGACATAGGTGATGTCACAGCCGTAGGCTTCCTGTCGCTCCTCGGGGTTCATGGAGTTAAGCACCACGCCCACGGTCAGGCCCAGAAACTCATGGATCTTACCCATCCACTCCGCGTCACGCTTTGCCAGGTAATCGTTGACGGTGACGATGTGGACGCCCTTGCCTTCCAGCGCGTTCAGGTAGGCGGGACAGGTGGATACCAGGGTTTTACCTTCACCGGTACGCATCTCTGAGATACGGCCCTGGTGCAGGATGATGCCGCCGATGAGCTGCTCTCTGAAGTGCTCGAGGCCGATGACTCTCTTGGAAGCCTCGCGAACGGTGGCAAAAGCGTCGGGCAGGATGTCATCCAGGGACTCGCCGTTTTCCAGTCTGGACTTTAACCAGGGGGTACGGGCCCGCAGTTCCTCGTCGCTCAGTGCCTGCATCTCCTCACGCATGGAGTCGATCTTATCCACGATGGGGATGATCCTTTTTAACTCTCTCTGGCTGTGTGTGCCAAAGACTTTATCGATAATCTTCATTCCGTAACCTTTCAAGATCCGTTTGGATTTGCATCCGATTTTTCATCTTCAACCTTGTCATTTTAGCAAAAAAAGGCCCCTCTTTCAATGGCAAGGGAGAAGTTTTCACACCTTTTCAAAACAGCGGATAAATGGTATGATTCAGTTATGAAAAAAGTAGCTACTTCACAACTGACTCCGGGCATGACCGTAGGATCTGACGTACAGTCCTACGATGACCGGACCGTACTTGCCAAGGGTACCGTACTGACGGACACGCTCATCACGCGTCTGGAGCTGTACGGTATTTTGAACGTTTATATAGACGATACGGTACAGGTCCAGCCCACTGCAGAGGTTACGGAACCCCTTCCCGCGGGAGCGAACAATCCCCTGACGGAGGATGTGAAGGACCGTATAGAACAGGAGGCGGCAGATGCCGGCATCCCGCAGGATGATGATCTCTCCTACTTCGAGCGTGTCCGTTCCTCCGAGGAGTTCAAAGAGTTCGAAGAGGACTACAACAAGCAGACGGAATCTCTTGCCTTCTCCTTAAACGAGATGGTGGAGAAAAATATCAAGATTGATGCCCAGCTGGTGATCGAAGGCCCGTTGGAAATGATCAAGCGGGCAGGCTCCCGGTCCAACATCATGGACATGCTCCATCTCATGCGGAGCTTCGACGACGCAACCTTCGCCCACTGTATGAACGTGGCGCTGCTGAATTACGTCCTGGCAGGATGGATGGGCTGGGATGAGGAGCGTCAAACCCTGGCTCTGGCCTGCGGTCTCTTCCACGATGTGGGCAAGCTGAAGATCCCGAAGAACGTGCTGTTAAAGCCCTCCCGCTTAAACGAAAGCGAGTTCGCCACCATCAAGAAGCACTCCATTTTCGGCTTCGAGCTGTTAAAGCAGCAGAACGTGGGTGACGCGGTACGGAACGCTTCCCTCATGCACCATGAGCGCTACGACGGTTCCGGCTATCCCCTGCACCTGAAGGGGAATCAGATCGATCCTTACGCGCGTCTCACCTCCGTCACGGATGTGTACGACGCCATGACCAGTGCCAGAGTTTACCGCGGGCCCTTGTGTCCTTTCCGTGTGGTGGAGCTCTTCGAGGAGGAAGGCCTGGAAAAATACGACCCCGACATGGTCCTCACTTTCCTGAAGAATGTGACCAACACCTACCTGCAGACCAGATGCCGCCTCAGCGACGGCCGGATCGGTACCATCGTCATGAACAATCCAACCCATCTGTCCAAGCCCGTTATCGACCTGGGTGGAAGCTTCCTGGATCTGTCCAAGGCACCGCACCTGTCCATCGAGCAGCTGCTGTAGGCAGAGGAAAGAACCTACACAAAACACAGCGAAAAACCCGAGGAGAGATCCCCGGGTTTTTCGCTGTTCACAAAAGGATTCAAAAGGAGGGAAAGTAATGAAAAAAATGACAAATTCGTCATTTTCTACTACTATAAACTGTCATAGATCTTACGGATATGGGCCGCACACTGCAGTGCGTTTTCCGGGCAGGTATTCTCCAGCGTTGCATGAATGAAAGGCTTGCGCTCCTTTGCAAAGCGCAGCACCTGCGTGTAATCCATCTCTCCAAGGCCGCATCCGACGCTGGTCAGTTCCTTCTCTCCCACCTGAAAATCCTTCAGATGGATCATGGCGATGTCCTTCCCCAGAAGGTCGATGGTCTCTGCGAAGATTTCCTCCCGACGGGTATAATTCTCCATATCCAGAAGGTTCACCGGATCAAAGATGATCTGCAGATTGGGAGAGCCGATCTCATCCAGCACTTTCCGCGCTCTCTGCGGGCCCCAGACGATGTGCTTTGCCACGGGCTCGATAGCCAGGATCACGCCGAAACGCTCTGCCGCCGCCACCACGGGACGGAGGTTCGTGATAAAGGTCTGCAGCGCCTCCTCGGAACGGCATTCGGGGCAGTACTTATATTCCGCATTGGGAGCGCCGGTCTCGGTTCCCACCACGCCTGCACCCAACAGGGAGGCAAAGCGCAGATGTGCGATGTATTTGTCCGTGATCTTCGAAAGCTCTGCGGGATCGGGATGGGCCAGGTTCAAGTAACATCCCAGCACTGCAATGTCCACATTATTTTTCGCAAACACATTCCGCAGATAAGCCGCATAGCCCGGAGTCAGGGACTCGGGGGCCGCGGGGAGCTTGTTCCCGTCTGCGTCCTTCATTTTCGAAAGGGCCAGATGACCGCAGGCAAAGCCCAGTTCATGAACTTTCGCGATCCGCTCCTCAAAAGTGAGGGCCTCAGTATCGTGTAAACGGATTCCCAGTTGCATTGTTTTCTCCATACTACAGGGTTACGCCCTGCTTAAAGATGGCCAGGTCGTGATAGCCTGCGATCTCGCTTCTGACTTTGCGTCCGGAAGCAGTCTCCAGCACCAGATCAAAGAGCTTCTTCGTCTCCTCTTCCCAGGTGCTGCCCTCTTCCACCAGGACACCCGCGTTAAAGTCGATCCAGCCGGATTTCTTCGTAGCCAGAGGGGTATTGGTGGAGATCTTCATGGTGGGCACCGGCGCTGCGAAAGGAGTGCCGCGGCCCGTGGTAAAGAGGATGATCTGTGCTCCTGCCGCAGCCAGTGCGGTGGCAGCCACCAGGTCGTTGCCGGGGGCACTCAGGAGATTCAGCCCCTTGTTGCAGACCTTCTCACCGTAGGACAGAACGCCGTGAACCGGTGCGGAACCGGACTTCTGGGTGCATCCCAGGGACTTGTCCTCCAGGGTGGAGATGCCGCCCTTTTTGTTTCCCGGAGAAGGATTCTCGTAAATGGTCTGATGGTTGGAAGTAAAGTAATTCTTAAAGTCGTTGATGAGGCAGACCGTATCGTCAAAGAGCTCTTTCGTAGCGCAGCGGTTCATGAGAATGGTCTCTGCACCGAACATTTCCGGCACCTCTGTCAGAATTGTGGTGCCGCCCTTAGAGATCAACAGGTCCGAAAATCTGCCTACCAGAGGGTTTGCGGTGATGCCGGAGAGTCCGTCGGATCCGCCGCATTTCATGCCGATGATCAGACGATCCGCGCTGACAGGTTCCCGCTTAAAAGTTGCTGCCTGCTCTGCCAGTTCCTTCACCAGCGCGAGACTGTCCGCAACCTCATCCTCATGCTCCTGGGCCACCAGGAACCGGACTCTGGTCTCGTCGTAATCTCCCAGGTAGGATTTCAGCACATCGATGTTGCTGTTCTCGCATCCCAGGCCCAGCACCAGGACGCCGCCCGCATTGGGATGGGTGATGAGGTCTGCCAGAATGGTGCGGGTATTTTCCTGATCGTCTCCCATTTGGGAGCATCCGTAAGGATGGGTAAAAGCAAAGACCTCGCAGTCATCGCTCTCATACTGCGCACTCATTTTTGCAATGGCGGAAGCCACATTGTTCATGCAGCCAACGGTGGGCACGATCCAGATGTCATTCCGGACACCCACCTTGCCGTCCTTACGCACATAGCCCATAAAGGTTGCCTTTTCCGTTGCCTCTGGCTCTGCGAACTCCGGCTCGTAGTGATACTCCAGGATCTCTCCCAGACCGGTTTTTACATTGTGGGTATGGATCCAGGTACCTGCGGGAATGGCTTCCTTAGCGATACCGATGCGATAGCCGTATTTGATGACTTCGCCGCCCTCGGGGATGTCCCGGATGGCCATTTTGTGGCCCGCGGGAATCTCCTGCAATGCCTTTACCTGCAGTCCGTCCTCGGGAGATACTACGGTACCTTCCGCCAGGGGCTGCAGCGCTACGATCACATTATCCGATTCATGGATTTTCAAATATTCCTGCATCGTTTTCCTCTCAAAGGGGTATACCCGGCTCCGCGCTCGGAACCGGGTACGATTTTTGCATATGATTCAGATCTTATTTTTCCAGATGCTGCATTGCGGCGCGCATACCGTTTGCACGGATGTCCTCAAGGTAGGAAGCCACCGCATCGGTAAGGCCGGGCACCTGATTCAGATCCTGACCGTGGAAGTCCTCTCTGCCCAGGTATTCTTCCGTAAGGGTGCGGGCATCCTTGCTGCTGTTCGCCGCAAAGAAGTCCAGAACCTCCGCGTCATCCTTGATGTCGTAGGAAGCGCCGTCTCTGCTGCCCTTCAGCACGCCGTCCACAATCTCGCTGCCGTTGTAGAATGCCATAAGTGCTGCGATGGAGAAGGTCAGGTGCTTGGGAAGCTTTCCAAAGCGATCCACATATCCCAGAAGGCTGGGCATGCAGCGTGCTCTCCATTTGGATACGGAATTCAGAGAGATGGCCAGGAGCGCATGATCCACGAAGGGGTTATTGAAACGGTTCACCACCTCTGCGGCGAAGGCCTTCAGCTCCTCCTCGGGAAGGGTCAGGGTGGGAATGACCTCATCGTAAATGGTCTCGTTCATAAAGGTGCGGATGTCCTCATCGTTCATGGAATCCCGGACAATGTCCTTACCGCACAGGTAAGCTGCCAGAACGAAAGAAGTATGTGCACCGTTCAGGATGCGGACCTTTCTCTGCTTATAAGGATGATGATCGTCGGTAAAGATCACGGGAAGGCCGGCACCGGGAAGATCAAACTCTGCGGTGATGTCCTTGGGAGTCTCAATGACCCAGAGGGCAAAGGGCTCGCCGGTGACCATGATACGATCCTCGTAGCCCAGCTTCTCCCACTCTTCCTGCTCGGTGGCTCTGGGATAGCCGGTAACGATGCGGTCTACCAGGGTAGAAGTGAAAATGCAGGCATCCTCCACCCACTTTTTAAACTCGTCGGAAAGTCCCCAGTTTGCGATCTGCTGCAGGACACACTCCCGCAGGTGCAGGCCGTTGTCGTCGATGAGCTCCACGGGAAGCATTACCAGACCCTTGGAAGCGTCGCCGCCGAAGGTCTCGAAACGGTGATACAGGAACTTTGTCAGCTTGCCGGGGAAGGACTTGGGAGGATTCAGCTCGAAACGATCGCTCTCGTCATATACGATGCCTGCCTCGGTAGTGTTGGAAACAACGAAGCGAAGGGTATCGATCTCCGCCAGCTTCATGTATTTATCGTACTCTTCGATGGCATCCACCGCATCCGCCACGCTGGTGACCACGCGGTTTAAAACCTTGCCCTCACCGTTCACGTTGCCCCGCAGGGAAACGGTGTACTGGCAGTCCTGCTTATGGAACTGCTCCAGGCTGCCGAACTCGATGGGCTTGATCAGGACGATGTCGCCGTCGAATTTTCCCTGCTCATTGGCGATGTCGATCATATAGTCAACAAAGGCTCTGAGGAAATTGCCCTCGCCGAACTGTACCACCCGGATGGGGCGATCTTTCTTACCGGATTTGCTGCGATTCAGGATATCCATTTCGTTTGTTCCTCCCAAGAATGTAACTGTATGTAATAAGGATAATTGCATTTGCTTACGCCGATTGATGTAAGCACTTACATACTGATAATACTTCACGATTTCGGTTTCGTCAATAGTCATGGCACGTAAAGAATCTGTATATTTTGCCGAAAAATCCCGCGATTTTTTTCCAATGTAAGGGCTTGCATTCTTTTGGGCGCGTCTGTATAATTGAGTTTGTTTATGAAACCACTTACATTAAATTTTTCATAAGGTTTCAAAACACACGAGGGAGAGAATGAAAGAACGTGCCGTTACTATCTATGACATTTCCAAACAGGCCGGCGTCTCCATTGCCACTGTTTCCAGAGTCCTGAACGGAAGCGAGAATGTGAGCGAGGCCACCCGCCAGAAGGTACTGGCAGCCATGGAAGAATCGGGCTACACGCCCAACGCCTTCGCCAGAGGTCTGGGACTGAACACCATGAAGACCATCGGCATCATGGCAGCGGACAGCTCCGATCTGTACCTGGCAAAGGGTATCTACTATCTGGAGCAGCTCCTGCGGAACGAAGGCTATGACTGCCTCCTGTGTTGCACGGGCTACACCCTGGCAAACAGGATCGCATCCATGAACCTGCTGCTGACCAAGAAGGTGGACGGGATCATCCTGGTAGGTTCCAATTTCATCTATGAAAATGAAGAAGACAATAAGTACATCTACGACGCAGCCGCACAGGTGCCGGTGATGCTCCTGAACGCAGCACTGGATGCGCCCAATGTGTACTGCATCACTTCCGATGACTACACCAGCGTTTTCAACGCTACCACGAAGCTCATCGAACAGGGGATCAGCGAGATCCTCTACCTCTACAATTCCCATTCCTACAGCGGCAAGCGGAAGGAAGCAGGCTTCCGGGATGCCATGAAAAATGCGGGGATCAAGCTGAAAGAGGATTCTCTCCTATTCTACAAGGGAGCCCGTGAGGATGTGGGCGCCGTCACCGCACAGCTGGAGAGCCACTGGGACAAGGGCCATCATTTCAAGGCCGTTATCGCATCCGACGATACCCTGGCCATCAGCGCTCTGAAATTTGCTTATCGTAAGAACCTGCAGATCCCCGAGGATCTGGCAGTCATCGGATATAACAACTCTTTCCTGGCAGAATGTGTCACCCCGGAGCTCAGCTCCATCGACAACCGTCTGGAGACGCTGTGTCAGACCCTGACCTCCACTCTGATGGGTGTCCTGGGGGGCAACGAAATGCCGAAGCAGACCGTATTTGCGGGCGAGCTCATCAGCCGTGCCACCACGCCGGCATAAAGGTATAGAAAAATAAGGAGATCAGAAAAATTATGAAGGACTTTATGGATCAGGATTTTCTGCTGCAAAGCGAAACCGCCAAGAAGCTGTTCCACGACTACGCCGAGGGGACGCCGATCCTGGATTACCACTGCCACATCAGCCCCAAGGAGATCGCAGAGGACCGGAAGTTTGACAACATCACCCAGGTATGGTTGGGAGGCGACCATTACAAGTGGCGCTTCATGCGTTCCTGCGGTGTGGACGAAAAATACATCACCGGAGATGCTCCCGACAGAGAGAAGTTTCAGAAATGGGCAGAGTGCCTGGGCAAGGCTGTAGGCAACCCCCTGTATCACTGGAGCCATCTGGAGCTGCAGAGATATTTCGGCTATCACGGCCATCTGTGCGCAGCTACCGCCGAGGAGGTCTGGAACCTGTGCAACGCCAAGCTGGCTGAGCCTTCCATGACCGTTCGCAACATCATCCGCCAGAGCAATGTTACTCTGATCTGCACCACCGACGATCCCATCGACAGCCTGGAGTATCATCGCGCCATCAATGCGGATACTTCCTTCGAGGTAAAGGTTCTCCCCGCATGGCGCCCCGATAAGGCCATGAACCTGGAGAAGCCGGATTACAAGGATTACCTGAAGAAGCTGGCAGAGGTTTCCGGCATGCCCGAGATCCGCACCTGGCACGGACTTCGCCACGCGCTGAAGACCAGAATGGATTTCTTTGCAGAGAACGGATGCCTGGTCTCCGACCACGCACTGGAGTTCATCATGTACTATCCCGCTTCCGATGACGAAGTGGAGGAGATCTTCCTGAAGCGCATGAACAATGTGCCTCTGAGCAAGGAGGAGGAGTACCGTTTCAAAACCGCTTTCATGCTCTTCGTTTCCAAAGAGTATCACCAGCGCGGCTGGGTACTGCAGCTCCACGCAGGCGCTAAGAGAGACAACAACACGCTTATGTACGAGAAGCTGGGCCCCGATACGGGATACGATTGCATCAGCAATTACTCTTCCGCTGCCCAGACCGCTGATTTCCTGAATGCACTGCAGATGACGGACGAGCTGCCCCGCACCATCCTTTACTCCCTGAATCCCAACGACAACGCATACCTGGGAACCATTCTGGGATGCTTCCAGGATTCCACCGCCGTTGCAAAGATCCAGCAGGGTTCCGCGTGGTGGTTCAACGATCACAAGACCGGCATGACGGATCAGCTCACCTCCCTGGCAAATCTGGGGAACCTGTCCGGATTCGTGGGCATGCTGACGGACTCCAGATCCTTCCTGTCCTACACCAGACATGAGTATTTCCGCCGGATCCTGTGCAATCTGCTGGGCACCTGGGTAGAGAACGGTGAGTTCCCGCAGGATTACGATATCCTGGGTGAGATCGTCCGGAACGTATCCTACTACAACGCCGTGAATTATTTCCGTTTCCCTCTGGAGAAATAATCCGTACGGAGTGGATTACGGCCCCTGATTATCTTCCCATTATTTTCATTTTTTATATAGAATTTTTAGATTTTCAAAATCAATCGGATCGATTGCAAGTCAACCGGTCCGATTTTTCTTTTATTTACTGGTTTTTTCGAAAAACACCGAAAACAGGAAAAGTTAATTGAATGTTTATCCGCGGTTCCCCCCCTTTGATATATAATTTTCCTATAATCGCTTAATGATCTGCTAGTAAGAAACGAGATGAGGAAGGCCCCTTTGGCAGGTTATTTTCAAGAAGGGAGAATAGATATGAAAGCAATCAACAACCTTAGTATCCGTGCCAAGCTCCTTATGCTGGCAGTGCCCCTGATCATCTGTGTCATGGCTGCTGTTATGTTTGCAGGAAGCGAAATCACCAGCACCAAGAACGAGTTTACCAATGTTTACTACGACACGCTGTACACCGTGAACAACGAGCTGGTAAACGGCGACAGAGACTATTATCAGGCTCTGGTGGCTGCCACCCAGTACTACGATATGGTCAACGGTTACGCCGATGTTCCTGCAGACATTCTTCCCACGCTCCTTCCGGGCAAACTGGAGGATTATGACAAGAATATCGCACAGGTCACCGAGCGCATCGAGAAGGTCATCGGGATTGCTTCCCAGGATGAGCGCCTCTACCGCGGGATCACCGCAGAGGACGGCTATACCTTTGAAGCAGCTGCACAGGACTTCCAGATCGAATATGCTAAGTGGCAGGCCCTTTTCGATGTAAAGAACAACACCGGTGAGTGGGGAAATTTCAACGACACCTTCAACATCTCCAGAGAACTGCTGGATGACATGCAGGAGATCACCGAGGCATGGGCAACGGAAAAGGAAGCTGAACTTTCCGCAAGCATCCGTGCCAAGATCATCACCTCTTCCGCTTTCTTTATCATCATCATCATTCTGCTTTTGATCTTCGCGATCTACCTGATCCAGACCATCAGCAAGACCGTAAAGCAGGCTACCAAGAATATCGATTGCCTGGCAGAGGGCGACCTGACCGTCTCCTTCCCTGCGGATAAGGATATCGCCAAGGATGAGATCGGCTCCATCATGAAGAGCGCCAAGTCCCTCTCCGCAAAGCTCAGAGAGATCATCGAGAAGACCAAGTCCATGTCCGCAGACCTGAACAAGGCAGGCGTGGATCTGGATACCAACGCATCCAATGCAACCCAGGCTTCCGGCCAGGTTACCGACGCGGTGGACGAGATCTCCAAGGGTGCTGTTTCTCAGGCTGAGAGTGTTGAAGCAGCGGCAAACGATACCGGCAACATCGGCAACAACATCGAAGATATCGCAGCAGGCGTGGACGAGCTGGATCGTTGCGCAGTGGATATGAAGACCTCCTGTGACAAGGCAATGTCCGCACTGGATGAGCTCATCAAGCAGAGCGGCGCCGTGACCGAGTCCGTCAGAGAGATCGGCGACACCATCAATTCCACCAACAGTTCCGCGCAGTCCATTTCCAACTTCACTCAGGCCATCACCGATATCGCGAGCCAGACCAACCTCCTGTCCCTGAACGCTTCCATCGAGGCTGCAAGAGCAGGTGAGGCAGGCAGAGGCTTCGCAGTGGTGGCAGACGAGATCCGCCAGCTGGCAGATCAGTCCAAGAACAGTGCAGACGAGATCAAGAAGATCGTGGACGTGCTCCTGGCAGATGCAGAATCTTCCGTGAACGTGCTGGAGAAGCTGAACGAAAGCTTCAGCAAGCAGGAAGCTCAGCTGGATTCCACCAAGGAAGACATGCAGCAGATGTCCGTCAGCGTCGAGAGCGTCAAGGAGACCTCCGACAGCATTTCCGGACGTGTCAATGCCCTCTCCAAAGCGAAGGACGGCCTGATGGAGATCATCTCCGATCTGTCCGCTATCTCCGAAGAGAATGCAGCATCCTCCGAGGAAACCAATGCTTCCATGGAAGAGCTGAATGCAACCTTCGTTCTCATCAGCGAGTCCGCTTCCGATCTGCTGAAGATTGCAAACGATCTGAATGACACCATCGACTTCTTCAAGATCTGATAGAGCATCGAAGCAAAACAAAACAACAAGTCCCCGGGTCCAGACGGATCCGGGGGCTTTTCTTATGGTATCAGTTTTTTTACTTTAACCTCACTCTTCCGATGATCACACAGATAATGAACGCCACCAGGTCGATGGCCACGATACTGGCACCTACGGGCGTTCCGAAGAGGATGGACAACAGGATCCCGGTAAGGGTGCAGACCACGGACAGAACTGCGGAGCAGACGGTAACGGAACGGAAGCTCTTAAAGATCCGCATGGCGGACAGCGCAGGAAAGATCACCAGCGCAGATACCAGGAGCGAACCTACCAGCTTCATGGCTACCACAATGATCACGGCGATGATGACGGCGATGATCAGGTTGTAGACATTCACGGGAGCACCCACAGCTCTGGCAAAGTTCTCATCAAAGGTCACGGCAAAGATACGGTCATAAAAAGCGATGAACAATGCGATGACCAGAACGGAAAGCACCGTACAGAGGATCACTTCCGACTGCTTCAGCGTCAGGATGGAGGCGGATCCGAAGAGGGTGGTACACACATCTCCCGACACATTGGAGGAGGTAGGGAAGAGATTCATCAGGAGGTAGCCGATGGCCAGAGCTCCCACGGAGATCATGGCGATTGCCGCATCTCCTTTGATTTTCGCATTCTGCCCGGTCCAGAGCAGCAGCACTGCACTGAAAATGGTGATGGGCAGAGTCAGCACCATCTCATCCGTCAGGCCGATGACCGCTGCGATGGCCATGGCGCCGAAGGCCACATGGCTCAGACCGTCACCGATGTAGGAAAATCGTTTCAGCACCAGCGTTACTCCCAGCAGGGAGGAACACAGGGCGATCATCACACCTACCAGAAAGGCATATCTCACAAAAGGATAGGACAGATAAAACACTAATTTATCAATCATTTTCGCTCGCCCCCTCCAAGTATTTTGCGCCGACAGGGGAAGCCAGGTACTGCTCCGTAGTGCCGAAGAAATAATCGCCGCCGATGTGCAGGATGTGATCCGCATACCGGACCGCGGAGTGGATGTCGTGGGAGATCATGAGAATGGTAATGCCGCTCTTGTTGATCTTGCGGATCAGGTCATACATCTCGATGGTCACCATAGGATCCAGACCGGACACGGGCTCATCCAGAAGAAGCATATCCTCCGTGGCGCACAACGCTCTGGCCAGGAGCACCCTCTGCTGCTGCCCGCCGGAAAGTTCTCTGTAGCAATGGCCCGCCAGGCTCTCAATCCCCAGACGCTCCATATTTTTCCGGCACAGATCCTTGTCCTCTTTCGTGTAAAAAAGGTGCTTTCCCAGAGAGGTCTGGCAGCCGGACAAAACCACCTCCCGAACGGAAGCGGGGAAGTCCTTCTGCACCACCGTCTGCTGGGGCAGATAGCCGATGCGCTTCGGGGACAGGCCGTCACCGTAGAGCACCTCTCCTCCCAGGGGCTTTTGTAGCCGCAGGAGGGTTCGCATCAGAGTGGATTTACCGGCACCGTTTTCTCCCACGATGCACAGGTAATCTCCCTTCTTCACTTCGATATTCATTTTCTCCACCAGGACGATGTCTTCGTATCCCAGTTTCAGATCCTTACAGATCAACTGACTCATGGTTTCCTCCAAACGTAACCTCGCGAGGAGAAATCTGCGCATGCAGTTTCTCCGGTACAACTGTGCAGTTTTGCTTTTCGGCAAAACTGCTGTCTGACAGGAAAGGGCATCAGCCTTTCCTGTCAGACGAGCATTCCTCGCAGATTCCGTAAAAAACGGTCCTGCTCCGGTCCACCGTAAACTTATGGTGCGCAGCGATATGCTCTTCAAAGGCCGTGATCTCATCACATTCCAGATGAATGAGCCGGCCGCATTTTTCGCATTTCAGGTGATAGGCATCAGGCCGCTCACAGCCGGCACCCAGATACTCGTAGCAGGCGCTGCTGTTCTCGTCGATGACATATTTCTTGATCCGTCCCTCCGCCAGCAGTTCTTCCAGCTGACGGTAGACGGTAGTCTTCCCCATAGGGGTACCCTTAGACAGAAAATACCCGGAAACATCGGCAGCCGTAAAATGTACACTGCCTCTGTTTTCCAGGTATTCCTGCATTTGCGCTTTATGTTTGGTTTTGTAATTCCCTTTTTCGCCCATGCCTCGTCCTCCGACGAATTTGAAACCCTGTTCCGTTTTGCATTGTAACGGGCATGGGGAAAAATGTCAATATGGGAAATATTTTGTGTGATTAATACTCCATAACCTTCTCTTCACCGTTCAGCACGCGGAGTCCGCCCTGAACCAGTGCAAGAAGCTCGTCCTCGCCGGGATATACGGTGAAGGGTGCGATCCAGCCGCACATCTTCTCCATAGCTTCCACCACTTCCTTGCCGTAAGCGATACCGCCGGTGACAATGATGCGGTCTACCTTGCCCTCCAGGACACATGCCATGGAACCGATGTCCTTGCAGACCTGATAGATGAAGGCTTCCTTCACGGCTGCAGCTTCCTTGTCGCCCTCGTTCACGCGCCTGGTAACCTCACGCATATCGTTGGTGCCCAGGTAAGCATTCAGACCGCCGTTACCGGTGAGCATCTTGGTGACCTGCGCCTGGTTGTACTTACCGGAGAAGCACAGACGGACCAGAGCTCCTACGGGAACCGCACCTGCTCTCTCGGGGGAGAAAGCACCGTCGCCGTCCAGAGCGTTGAAGACATCCACCACTTTGCCGCCGATGTGTGCACCTACGGACACGCCGCCGCCCATGTGAACAACGATGAGTCTCAGGGAATCGTAAGGCTTGCCGATCTCTTTTGCATAACGCTTTGCCACAGCCTTCTGGTTCAGTGCATGGAACACGGAGGTGCGGGGCAGCTCGGGATGGCCGGAGTAGCGGGCAACGGGTGCCAGCTCATCCACAACCACGGGATCTACGATATAGGAAGGAATGCCCAGCTCGTCGCCGATCTCTCTTGCCAGGATACCGCCCAGATTGGAAGCGTGCTGGCCCTGCTTACCGATTTTCAGATCCTCCAGCAGGTCGTCGGTAACGGCATAGGTGCCGCCGGGAATGGGCTTCAGCATACCGCCGCGGCCCACGACCATGTTCAGGGACTTCATGTCGAAATTCTTGGAAGCAAGGAGGTCAATGATGATCTTCTTGCGGAAATCCTTCTGATCCACGATCATCGCATACTGTGCGATCTCTTCGGTGGTGTGGCGAAGGGTCTCCTCAAACAAAAGGGTCTCGTCCTCGAAAACACCGATCTTAGTGGAGGTGGAGCCGGGATTGATGATCAAACTCTTGATAGACATAGGGTCTCCTTTCGTTATTCCTTAATTTATGCCTGCTTCTTCATTTCCTCTGCAACGACTGCTGCCAGAGCGATGGAGTGAAGCTTGGTCTCAAAGGTATCGGAACGGCTGGTGAGGATGACGGGCACCTTGGTACCGGTGATGATGCAGCCGTTCTTTACGCCGGGCACCATGTGAACCATTGCCTTGTAAACCAGGTTTCCTGCGTGGATGTCGGGGAAGAGCAGCACATCTGCGTCACCCTGGATCTTACGATCGGTAGCGCCCTTGTGCTTTGCTGCCTCGGGATCGATGGCCAGATCAAGGCTTAAGGGGCCGTCGATGACGCATCCGGTGATCTTGCCTTCCTCGTTCATCTTGGTGAGTGCCTCAGCCTCAACAGTGACTTCCATCTTGGGGTTCACCACCTCGACAGCTGCCAGAGGTGCGATCTTGGGATTTGCAACACCGCATGCGTTGCAAACGGGGATGGTGTTGTTGATGATATTGACCTTATCCTCAAGGGTGGGGTAGGTCATGAATGCCACGTCGGTCAGGAACAGCAACTGATCGAATCCGGGCACGTCAAAGACGCATACGTGAGAAAGGGCGCCGCCGGTACGAAGGCCCACTTCCTTATCCAAAACGCTCTTCAGGAAATTCTTGGTATCGATGATTCCCTTCATATACATATCAGCGCGTCCGTCATGAGCAAGCTTTACAGCCTTCAGAGAAGCCTGGATCACATCGGGCTCGTCAATGATCTCAAATCCGGACAGATCCATGGAAATGGAAGCTGCGATCTCGCGGATCTTTGCCTCATCTCCTACCAGGATTGCATCGGCGATCCCCTGCTCCTTGGCAGCCTTTACCGCTTCCAGAACAGCCTCGTCCTGTGCCACGGATACGGCAACCACCTTCTTGTCCAGCTCTTTTACCTTTGCAATGACATCATCAAAACTGCGCTTCATAGTCTTCTCCTTTTGTTTCTTATCTGTAAGTGCGATGCACTCACTTTTCACTCAATTTTTTATTTTACCGCTCACGGGCACTCTTCGCAAGCGTGAAAAAAGCACTCGCCCGGCCCGCCGCTTTATGGTATATTATCTCCTATGATACTGAACGGTTTTTCAAAAGATTACAAAATAGAGTGGCAGGACGGACCGAACGGGAAGCCCCGGGAGATTGCCGTCTACGTGGGACCCCGGTATACGATCAGTGAAACGGGGGAGGAACACAGGAAACGGAGCATCTGCTTCATCGCAGGATGCGTTCTTTGCGTACTCTTCTTTATCCTGGGTCTGTATTTTGACTGCGCCCAGGCCCATGCCTGGTATGCAGTACTCCCCTATGCGTGCAATTTTCTGACCTATGCATTTCTTATAGGAAGTATTGCGTCATACCTCCCCGTGAAAGAATCCTTCATCCGCAGAGAGCGGACCGTGGGATACGATCGCTTCCGCCCCATCGGCGCCATCGGTGCTCTTCTGGATCTTCTGTCTCTCATCGGCAGCATCGTCGTCCTGGCAAAGGCGGAAACTGTAAATCCTGCCGACGGTTTCTTTTTGGTATGCTGTCTGATTCAAATGGGAAACTTGATCTATTTTTATCTCCTGGGCCGAAAAATCTACGGTCAAATTGCTGAAATTCGCTCCTAATCATTGAATTTTTAATAAAAATATAATATAATCGCACATTGGTAGCAAATGTCATGACGTGAACAATGCAGAGAAAAGGTCACTCGGCGCTGTTTATGGTATGACAAAACGCAAAAGGATCCGCCCGAACCGAACCCGGGCGATTTCCTTCCCGTATCCATGGGGGGGCATTTTTTTGCTTTTGCGTGGATACAAAAATACAAGTGTTCGGAAGGAGGAAAATATTATGAGAAAAGACCTCAAGAAGAGCCTTGCTACGCTCCTTGGCCTCGCCATGGTAGTCGGCTCAATGGCAGGTTGCGGTAAGTCCGAGCCTGTCGCAACGACGGATCCCGCAACCGACACCGTCACCGAGACCCCCGCTGCAACTGATACCACCGCTACCGAGACTCCTGCTGCAACCGATACTGCGGAGCCTGCACAGGACATGACCCTGGTGGTTGGTTATGATCAGTTCTCCAGCAAGTTCAGCCCTTTCTTCGCTACTACCGCTTATGACCAGGATGTAGCAAGCATGTGCTCCGTTGGACTTCTTACCAGCGACCGTGAGGGCAACATCATCCTCAAGGGTATCGAGGGTGAGACCGTTCCTTACAACGGAACCGATTACACCTACTATGGCATTGCTGATCTGGAGATTGACCAGAAGGATGACGGCACTGTAGTGTATGACTTCACCATGAGAGACGACCTGAAGTTCTCCGATGGCGAGCCCATCACCGCAGACGACGTGATCTTCAGCATGTACGTTCTTTCCGATCCCATGTATGACGGATCTTCCACCTTCTACTCCCTGCCCATCAAGGGTATGGCAGATTACAGAAGCAACATGGGCTCCATGGTCACCTACCTGCTTGAGGCAGGCCGTGACAACACCGACTTCACCTACTGGGATGAAGCAACCCAGACCGCTTTCTGGGCAAGCCTTGACGAGGCAGGTGCTGCTTTCGTTCAGGAGATCATTGACTACCTCGTAGCTGCAGGCTACAACAGTGCAGACGATACTCCCGCTACCTGCATTGCAAACTGGGGCTTCGACGCTCCCGAAGATGCTACCACCACCGATGTCTTCAACATCATGCTGGAGGCATATGACTATGACCTTGCTACCCTGAGCTCCACCGAGTCCGCAGGCACTCCGATCGAAACGCTGATGGCTGACTATGACACCTACAACAAGACCATCACCGTCGGTGATTCCGCTGATCACATCGAGGGTATCGAGAAGACCGGCGACTACAGCATCCGCGTTACCATGGACAGCTTCGATGCTGTTGCCATCTATCAGCTGGGTGTTACCGTTGCCCCTCTTCACTACTACGGCGATCCTTCCCTGTACGATTACGACAACAACAAGTTCGGTTTCGTAAAGGGTGACATGAGCCTGATCAAGTCCAAGACTCTTGAGCCCCTGGGCGCAGGCGCATACAAGTTCGTAAGCTATGAGAACGGCGTTGTTACCTTCGAGGCTAACCCCAACTACTTCAAGGGCGAGCCTAAGATCAAGTACATCAACTTCAAGGAGACCCAGGCTGCAGATAAGCTTACCGGCGTAGCACAGGGTACCTTCGATATTTCCGATCCTTCCATGAGCCTTGAGGTTCTTGGCAACATCAAGGGCTACAACTCCAACGGCGAGATCACCGGCGACGTGCTTACCACCAGCCTGGTTGACAACCTTGGTTACGGCTATATCGGAATCTCCGCAAGCAATGTTAAGGTTGGCGATCAGAAGGACAGCGAGGCTTCCAAGTCCCTGAGAAAGGCATTCGCTACTCTGTTCGCTTGCTACAGAGATACCGTTATCAATTCCTACTACGGCGAGATGGCTACCGTTATCCAGTATCCTATCTCCAACACTTCCTGGGCAGCTCCCAAGCCCGCCGACGACGGCTACAGACTTGCTTACTCCGTTGATGCGGACGGCAATGACATCTACACCTCCGACATGACCGACGAGCAGAAGTCCGAGGCAGCTCTGGCTGCAGCAGTCTCCTTCCTGAAGGCTGCAGGCTACACCTACGATGAGGCATCCGGCCAGTTCACCGCTGCACCCGAAGGTGCTGAGATGACCTACGAAGTGATCATCCCCGGCGGCGGTACCGGCGATCACCCTGCATACGGTGTTCTTACCGCTACTAAGGAGGCTCTTGCTTCCGTAGGCATCACCCTGGAGATCAATGATCCCTCCGATGCAAACATCCTCTGGGATGCACTGGATGCTGACACCGCTGATATGTGGGCAGCGGCATGGGGCGCTACCGTTGATCCCGATATGTACCAGATCTACCACTCTTCCAACTACATGGCAGGCACCACCTCCAACCACTACTCCATCACTTCCGATGAGCTGGATGAGCTGATCGTTGCTGCAAGAGAGAGTGCTGACCAGTCCTATCGTAAGGCTACCTACAAGGAGTGCCTTGAGATCATCCTTGACTGGGCAGTTGAGGTTCCTACCTACCAGAGACAGAACGCTGTCGTATTCAGCACTCAGCGTGTGAATATGGACACTGTCACCCCCGATATCACCACCTTCTGGGGCTGGATGAACGATATCGAACTTCTTGAAATGAACTAAAGATCTACTCAAGTACGAATTTCGGTTTTTTGGTTATGCAAAGGGCCTGTAAATTTTTACAGGCCCTTTTATATGAAATGAAATGTGAGGACGCAGGTTTTCAGTTATGGCAAAATTTATCGCAAAACGACTTGGATTATGTGTGATCATTTTCTTCTTCGTCACCTTCATCGTCTATATCCTGGAGTATTCCCTTCCCACCAGCTATGTGGAGAAGACCGCCAGAGAACTGGCTACCCGTCCGGGCAATACCAAGAGTGCGCAGCAGTGGATCGATGAACTGAATGCGCAATACGGAATGGATCAGGGCATCATCAAGGGCTACGGCACTTGGCTCGGCAATTCCGCAGCCGGTCATTTCGGCGACAGCTGGGCTCAGACCATGCCGGTGACCGAGTTGTTCAATACATGTATCTGGTACAGTTTCGTTATGGGACTGATCTGTTTTATCCTGGAGATTATCATCGCGATACCGCTGGGCGTTTTGGCGGCGCGAAAACAATACAGTTTTACCGACTATGCGGTGACGGTGGTTTCCATGATCGCCATCTCCATGCCCACCTTCTTTGTGGCAACCGTTCTGAAGCTGATCTTCTCCGTGAAGCTCGGCTGGTTTGAGCTGGTCGGTATGCAGGGCAGATATTACGCAACTCTGGATGCTGCCGGACGTTTTAAGGATCTGGCCAACCATCTGGTTCTGCCTATCATGACTTTGACTATCGTAAGCATCGGTGGTCTGATGCGTTATACCCGTACCAATATGCTGGAGGTCCTGAATGCGGATTACGTTCGTACCGCAAGAGCAAAGGGACTTCCCGAGAATAAGGTCGTGAGCCACCATGCTTTTCGCAATACATTGATCCCCCTTGTCACCATCCTGGGCGGTTCCCTTCCGGGACTGTTCTCCGGTGCGCTGATCACCGAGACCCTTTTCGGTATCCGCGGCATCGGCTACTACGCTTACGCGTCCATGGTCGCTGGTGACATTCCTTTCACCATGTTCTACCTTGCATTTATATCCATTCTCACACTGCTCGGCAATCTGATTTCCGACATCCTGTACGCTGTGGTCGATCCCAGAGTCAGAGTAAATTAGGGAGGAGCCGCAAAAATGAATTTCACTGAAGAAAACGGAAAAGTAAAACATATTCCCGGCGGCAGAGTCGGCAACCCCATGGCGCAGCAAAGTATCAATGAGGCGCTGAAGGAGCGGGAACGGAAAGCCAGAGAAGAACTGAACGCTGATAAGACCGAACAGGCCGATCCCGAACTGGCCCTGGACAGCACCGAGCGTGTCAAGGTCCTGAGCCCCGGACAGCTGGTGTTTAAGCGCTTTATCACCAACAAGCTGGCTATCGTGGGATCCCTGATCCTGATCTTTATGTTCCTGTTCGCATTTGTAATGCCCATCTTCTATCCCTACTCTCAGACGGAGATTTTTTACAAATACGACAATTCCCTGATCGATTACGCTCAGGCCAAGGAACGTACCGAATATACCCTGCTTTACCTGGATGGTGCTCCCGAGGTGCACTACTCCGTTAAGAACAAGCTGACTGCCACCATCACCGGTATGGAGAAGGACGGCATCGAGGAAATGACCCTGGCTGATACCGACGGAAATTCCTACAGTATCCGCAAAGATGCAGACCACATCTACTCCCTCTACGCAGTAGATTCCGAGGAGTATGCATCCATCTCCGGTTCCGTGAAGTATGCAACCTACTCCACCATCGGCAGCGTCCTGACCTATGAGGCAGACGCCGAGGAGGTAAGCGGCCTGGCAGACGCCATCAAGAAGGCCATCTCCGGCAAGCAGAAAACCTTCACCCTGGGAAATGACGAGTATTCCCTGGTGCAGGATAAGAAGACCTACACTGTCTTCCGCGCAAGCGAGGGCATGAATTACAATTTCGAGAAGCAGGGCGAGGATTTCGAAGCTCTGGTCACCGAGAACGAGGAAGGCGGCGTGTTTACCTACAAGAATGAAACCTTCCGCGTGGTTCCCGCAGGGGAAGGCCTGGTGGTCTACCGCGTGAACGGCGAATCCGCTGTGGCACTGCTGACCACTTACGTTTTCGATACCTATGACAGTTCCTTCACCGTTTCCGATGAGTTCCAGGTTGCAGCACTGCAGGCTTCCCTGGAAGGCGGTTCCTTTACCGCCGGCGGCACCGATTACAAGGTGGTGTCCGAGGAAGATGAGACCCTGATCTACAGCGCAGCTGACAGCACCACTCCCGTGGCTGCATTCTCCACCCTGGTCATCCGCCGTTACAGCGGTGAGGATACCCTCTCCCTGGACTTCAAGGAGCAGGCCCGCACCACCATCGAGGAGATGAATGCTTCCGGTTCCAAGACCGGATCCTTCACCTGGCCCATTGCTCAGGTGGATGCAAACGGTGAGTATGCTTACGACGAGAACGGCGAGGTCATCAAAGAAGACCGCACCGTCACCATTACCAACAAGAACGGTTCCTATGTCATGACCGCCGAGCAGGTGGTCTACCTGATCGATACCTTCTCACGTCCTACCAAAGAGCATCCCGCAGGAACGGACGGCGACGGTATGGACGTGCTCTCCCGTATGATGTACGGCGGCCGTGTCTCCCTGATGGTCGCATTCGTGGTCGTCATCCTGGAGACCGTGCTGGGTATCATCATGGGCGGTATCGCAGGTTTCTTCGGCGGCTGGGTTGACAATGTGATCATGCGTGCCGTAGATATCTTCTACTGCATTCCCAGCATGCCCATCCTGATCATCATGGGTGCCATGTTTGACGCTCTGAAGATGAAGCCCTATGTCCGACTGACCTGGATGATGGCAGTCCTGGGTATCCTGGGCTGGGCCGGTGTGGCCAGACTGGTCAGAGGCCAGATCCTCTCCCTGAGAGAGCAGGAGTTCATGGTAGCAGCCGAAGCCATCGGTCTGCGGAGCCGGAAGCGTATCTTCCGTCACCTGATCCCCAATGTCATGCCTCAGTTGATCGTTACCGCAACCTCCGGTCTGGGCGGCGTCATCATTACGGAGTCCACCCTCTCCTACCTGGGTCTGGGTGTGAAGCATCCTCTGGCTTCCTGGGGAACCATGATCAACTCCGTGTCCACTGCAGAAGCAATGAAGTCCTATACCTACATCTGGGTTCCCGTGGGTCTGCTGATCTGTCTCACCGTTGTGGCCTTCAACTTTGTAGGCGACGGTCTGCGTGATGCATTCGACCCTAAGATGAAGAGATAAACTTCGCACCAAATAAACGACCGAAGGATCAAGAAGAAAATGGCTAAGAAAAGTTCCTATATCTCCAACAGAGAGACAGCAAAAATCACGAGAAGAAACCGGCAGATCACCCGCAAGCTGGAAAAAGCCCGCAAGCGCAAGAATGTGCCGGAAAGCGAATACAAGACAAAGATGAAGGATTCGGGCAATGTCGTGGAATTCGACAATGTCTGCTCCTACTTCTTTACCGATATCGGCGTGGTAAAGGCCGTGGACGGTGTCTCCTTCGAGATTCCCAAGTGTTCTACCGTGGGTATCGTGGGTGAGTCCGGCTGTGGCAAGAGTGTTACCAGCCTCTCCCTGATGCAGCTCCTGCAGCGTCCCTCCGGACAGACCGTAGGCGGCGAGATCCGTCTGAATCTGGACGGTAACGGAGATGCCATCAACATCGTAAAGGCACCTACCAAGGTCATGCAGACCATCCGCGGCAACAAGATGTCCATGATCTTCCAGGAGCCCATGACCAGCCTGAATCCCGTGTTCCGTATCGGCGAGCAGGTAAACGAGGTCATCGAGCTGCACAATCCCGAGATGAGCAAGGAAGACGTAAAGGCCAGAACTCTGGAAATGCTGGAGCTTGTTGGCATCGCCAACAAGGAAGGCGTCTATGAGATGTATCCTCACGAGCTCTCCGGCGGTATGCGTCAGCGTATCATGATCGCTATCGCACTGGCATGCCGTCCGGCACTGATCATTGCGGACGAGCCCACCACCGCTCTGGATGTGACCATTCAGGCCCAGATCCTGGATCTGCTGAAGGGCCTGAAGGACAAGGTCAACAGTTCCATCATGCTCATCACTCATGACCTGGGCGTTGTGGCAAACATGGCAGACTACGTGGTAGTCATGTATGCGGGCCGTGTCATCGAGAAAGGTACCGCAAGGGACATCTTCACCAATCCCTGCCACCCTTACACCATCGGCCTGATGAAGTCCAAGCCCGTGGTAGGCAAGAAGGTGGATGCGCTGTACAATATCCCCGGCAATGTCCCCAACCCCATCGACATGCCCGACTATTGCTATTTCCGTGACAGATGTGAGTATACCTGCGACAAGTGCAGAAACAAGGAAGCAGGCTTCGGCAACTATCCTCCCGAGATCAGGATCAGTGATACCCATGTGGTTTCCTGCTATCGTTTCTATGACGAAGGAAAGGTTGGCGGATATCCGAATCCCGTCAATGTGGAGGATCTGTAATGGCTGAAGTAATGAACGAAACAAAAACCACTCCTGAAACTGCGGGAGACGATATCATTGTGGTAAAGGACCTGAAAAAGTACTTCCCCACCGCAACCAACTTTTTCGGCAAAGCCCTGGGCTATGTCAAGGCAGTGGACGGTGTCTCCTTTACCATCAAGCGCGGCACCACCATGGGCCTCGTAGGCGAGTCAGGCTGCGGTAAGTCCACCACCGGACGCACGCTGCTGCGTCTGCAGGACAAGACCTCCGGCGAGGTTCTGTTCAACGGCGTGGACATCTTCTCTCTGAGCAAGGAAGAGCTGCGGAAAATGCGTCCCAGGATCCAGATCGTATTCCAGGATCCCTTCTCCAGCCTCTCTCCCAGACTTCCCATCGGTGAGATCATCGGTGAGGCTGTCAGAGAGCACGGCATCGTTCCTCCGGAGGAGTACGACGATTACATCTCCCGTATCATGAAGGCATGCGGTCTGCAGGAGTACCACAAGGACCGTTATCCTCACGAGTTCTCCGGCGGACAGCGTCAGCGTATCTGTATCGCCAGAGCCCTGGCCCTGAATCCGGAATTCATCGTATGTGACGAGCCTGTCTCCGCTCTGGACGTATCCATCCAGGCGCAGATCATCAATCTGCTGAGAGAGTTGCAGCAGGAGTTCGGTCTTACATACCTCTTCATCTCCCACGATCTGTCCGTTGTGGAGCATATCTCCGACACGGTAGGCGTTATGTACCTGGGCAACATGGTAGAGTACGCAGAGACGGATGAGCTGTTTGCAAATCCTCTGCATCCTTACACGAAGGCACTCTTCTCTGCTATCCCGATTCCCGATCCAGATGCACAGATGAACCGTATCATCCTGGAAGGAAGCATTCCTTCTCCCGCAAATCCGCCCAGCGGCTGTAAGTTCCACACCCGCTGCAGCGAGTGCATGGAGATGTGCAAGCACTGCCAGCCCGAGTACCGTGAGATCAATCCCGGACATTTCGCAGCGTGCCATCTGTACAATACGCCTGAGATGAATGCGAAGTTCGAAGCCGAGGCTGCAAAGGTCGCTGAAGACAAGAAAAAAGCAGTTTCCGAAGGAAAACAGGTAGAAGCGGTTGAAAAAGCAAAATAAATGGGAAGATGACGGTCGGACCATCGCCGACATGAATGTGGATGGGATGCCCTGGTATAATCCGGGAAAGAAAGCCCGGGACGCGGCCCCTTCCAAAACAGAATCAGGAGAAGCTCCGGAACCCATGGGCTTTAAGGAAACACTCTATGTCACAAAGGGCGTGCTGCTGGCCTCTCTGGCAGTGGCTGCGGTGTTTATCGTCGTCTTTTTCCTCTTTATCCTGTTCTGCAAGTTCATCTGGCTGAAATAAGCTAGCCTGCATAAGCGCAATACAAAAGAGCGGATCTCTCCGCTCTTTTTATTTGGGTTTCTTTGGGATTTCGCAGCTGTAAATTCAGCCGGTTTTATTTCTCCTCGTTCTTGTGAATGTCTTCCTTGAGGGTCTCGATCACATCGCCGAATTCCATTTTGTCATCCATAATCTCGTTTTTCTCCCGCTTCCAGGTCTCTAACTCCTGGGCACGGAGGTCCTTCACGGTCTCCTCATGGGTCTGGGTATCCAGATCCGTAACTCCCAGCGCAGCCTTCATGGCTTCCACGATGCGGTCCCTTACGATGTCCGCCACCTGGCGAGTGTTCAGCCCCTCGTAATCCTCCGGATACAGGGGATCCAGGTAATAGACCTGGGTGGTGACCTTCCGGATGGAATTCAGCTCAAAGGGCTTGTAGGAGTCGATGAGGGCCACGGGAACGATGGGAACCTTGGCGCGCATGGCAGGCTTGAAGGCGCCGGGCATAAAGTCCTGCACATTGTTCCGGTTGTGAAAATAGCCTCCCTCGGGGAAGATGATGATCTTCCGTCCCGCTTCCAGATCCTTCTGAACTCTGCTCATGACCTCCACCTGGGAGCGCATGTTGGTCTTGTCCAAACGGAAGCCTCTGGAGACCTTAATGACCTCATTCGCAAGCGGCATGGTGGAGCGCTGGGCGTCCATCACAACCGTACAGGGCTTGTCATGGGAATACACGATGCCGATGGTGTCGTATTTTCCCTGATGGTTGGGATACATGGCATAGCCCCCTTCCGCGGGGAGCTTTTCCATGCCGTAAGCCTTGGTCCGGATCCTGGCGTTGATCATGATCTGCCGTACCAGACGCCGGAAGGTCTTATAAGCTCTGGGCTCCGGAAAGCGGTTCATGTGCCGGGCCATGTAATTCATCTTGGTAAGATAGTAGATGATATAGGGGATGGAAATGAGTATGACATAATAAAATCGAAGCATGGGATCCTTCCTGATCGTGCGGAAAATTGTCCAACAGGAGTATTTTACCATACTGCAAGTGGTTTTCCAAACCGCCCGCATTTTCCATCGGATTTATGATTTTCCTGAAAAAGGGTTCACATGTACCATGATGTGCTTCACTTCCCGGAAGTGCTGCTCTACCAGATCGTGTACCCGCTCGGCGATATCGTGTCCCTCCCGGACGGTGATGGACTCATCCACGCCGATCTCCAGATCCACGTAGACCTTGCTGCCGAACATCCTGGTATGGACCAGGTCCACGCGCTCCACACCGGGCTGCTCCGCCACAAAGGAACAGATCTTTTCCTCATATTCCGTTCCCGCGGAGGTATCCATCATGTTCTGGATGGCGCCTTTGGCGATGTCATAGGCCACCTTCAGGATAAAGAGGCTGATGACCACGCCGGCCACGGAATCCAGCACCGGCAGTCCCAGCATGGAACCGGCGATACCCGCGAGGGAGCCGATGGAGGACAGGGCATCGGAGCGATGGTGCCAGGCATCTGCCATGAAAACGGGAGAGCTGAGCTTTTCCGCCACAAACCTGGTGTAACGGTACATGAGCTCTTTCGTGACGATGGAAATGACGGCAGCCACCAGCGCCACCGTGCCGGGCACCCGCAGGGAATCATAATCCCCCGAAAGGATGGTGTGCATTCCGGACCGGAAGATCTCCAGGCCGGTGACCGCCAGAATGAGCCCCAGGAACAGAGACGCAACACTCTCAATGCGCTCGTGACCGTATGGATGCTCCTGATCGGCGGGGCGCCTGGAAAGGACAGATCCGAAAAAGGCGATGAGTGTGGCGATGACATCCGAAAGGGAATGGACCGCATCGGAGATCATGGCGGCGGACCTGCCTGCGATGCCCGCAAAAAACTTGAAAGCAGTCAGCAGAATATTGCCGAGCACTCCCACCAGTGTGACACTTCGGATCATTTTTGTCTCTTCCATAGCTGTCTCCTTCGCAGCGCGCAAAAGCGGTGTCCATGTGCAAAATACAAGGAAATCCCAGCGTTGCAGCGCCTTCGTTTACTGAAAACTTTAATGAGGGGGAATAAAAATGTCAAGGCAGGGGGAAACATGGTAAAATGGATGGGAATGAATCTAAAAAGTGTAAGGAGGAGGCTGCAGATGCAACCTTTTGACAGCAGTTCCGTCAAGGCGGTGCTCTTTGACCTGGACGGGACCATCCTGGATACCGAGAAATTTTATCGGAAAAACTGGCCCATCGCCCTGGCCCATTTCGGCTATGAGATGACGGACGAACAGGCCCTGAAGATCCGCAGCATGGGAAGGCCCTTTGTGGTAACCCAGTTCAAGGAGTGGTTCGGTGAGGACTGTGACTACTGGCAGATCCGCAGATACCGCAGCGAACTGGTAAAAGAAGACATGGAACGGGAAGGGATCAAACCCAAAAAAGGGGCCCGGGAGATCCTGGAATACCTGCGGGAGAAGGGTATCCTCTGCGCCGTGGCAACCGCCACGGATGTGCCCAGAGCATCCGCCTATCTGGAGCAGGTAGGACTCCTGGAACTCTTTGACCGGGTCTGCAGCGCCTGTGATGCGCCCCAGGGCAAACCGGATCCCTATGTGTACCTGGAGGCGTGCAGGCAGCTGGGGGTCTATGCGGAGGAGACTCTGGCGGTAGAGGATGCCCCCAACGGGATCCGCTCCGCTCACTGGGCGGGCTGCCGCGTGATCTTTGTACCGGACCAGACGGCGGAGGAACCGGAGATGGCGCCGTACCTCACCGCACAGGTGGAGGACCTGCTGGGGATCAAGGCCCTCTTCGGGGATTGAGAGGATGATTTTGGACATGAAGCGAAGGCAATTACCCATCCTGCTTTCCATCGCCCTTCTGAGCGCCGTTTTGGCGGGCTGTGGCGGCGGAAGAGATACAACTGATACCACACCGGATCAAAGCCCGGAAAGCGCTGTAGGGCCTTCTACGGGCCTTACAGAGGACGATGCGGATCCGGGGCAGAATGCCGGGGCCGACACCGGGGCAGATCCCGAGGCAGGGAAGGCGGAGGATCCGGTCACAGACTCCGAAAAACCCGGCCTTTCCGCAGAGGAAAGAGCGCAGCTCCTTGCGGACCTGAACCTGACCCTGCAGGAAGTGGTGATCGATGTCCCCGAGATCACGAAGGAGCGGGAAGTGATCTTTCTGGCGGATACCCACATCTCCCTCTGCGACGAGCGGGACGGGGATCTCATGGAGAAAGCAGCTGCCCGGTACGAAGAGATGACAGATCCTGCGGGCCGGGGCGCCGATGACACCTTCCGGGCCTGGATGGAATTCGTATCAGCGGAAAACCCGGACCTTTTGATCCTGGGAGGCGACATCATCGACTCCGCCATGTACGCTTCCATCGATTTCCTGGGAGAGCAGCTGGGTACCCTTTCCTGCCCTTACCTTTACCTCATGGGCAATCATGATTTTGAATACGGAAGCGAATACTATTCCGCGAAGGCTTTTTCGGAATATCTGCCCAGACTGAGCGGCCTGTCGGATGCCCGGGAAGGGTACCAGATCCTGGACTGTGGGGATTTTCTGGTCTTTGCGGCGGATGATTACGGCAACCGGTATTCCCAGCAGGCCTACGAAGCCTTCGAGTACATCCGGGATGCGGGCAAGCCGGTACTGGCCGTGACCCACGTGCCCATCGAACCCCTGACGGAGGACACCTCCCTGCTGGAAGCTTCCATCGCAGCCTGGGGCGCTTCCCCCGACGGCAGATCCAAAGTCCTGCTGGGCCGGGACGGCATCCCCATGGACGATCCCACCGTAAACCTGATCAATTCCCTGCTGGGAGAAGGGAGTCCCGTGGTCCACATTCTGGCGGGCCATGCCCATTTCCCCCACAGCGACCTGTTGGAGCCTCCCATCGACCAGACCATCACGGGAGCGGGCTTCGAAGGGCAGGGCGTACGACTGATCCTGAAGTAAACACTTGAAATGAAAAGAGCGGCCCAAAGCCGCTCTTTTGCTTTGCCGGAAGGACTCACGCTCTCTCTCCGGAGGCAATCCGGAACCGGATCTCTCCGGAACGGAAACGCATATCTCCCGTGGTTTTGGCACTGAAGGCCTGCTTTGCTTCCTCCCATTTCAGCTCGGTGATGCAATACTCCCCCTGTTCATAACCGTATCCGTCCCCGGCATCTTCATAAAGGCGGAACGCAGCATCCTTTCCGGGATAAACCACCACCTCTGTCGCTGCCCCTTTTTGCCTGTCTGTGCAGTCCGCGGCTTCTTTCCCGGGGATCAGGGATCCCGCTTTGACAAAGACCGGGATATGGGCCAGATTGCAGCACATCTCCACGCTCCGGCCTCCCTCGTAATACTTTTCCGTAAGCATGTCATACCAGCCGGTTCCTTCCGGCAGATAGACATCCCTTCGATCTTCTTCTCCCGTGACGGGGCAGATCATGAGACTGTCCCCCAGCATATACTGGTCCGGGATCCCGGAAGCCTTCTCATCCTCCGAAAAATCAAAGAACAAAGGACGCATGATCATGCCATCCTCCAGAGCGGCGGAGGCCCCCACAGAATACAGATAGGGGATCAGCCGGTAGCGGCCCCGGATGGTCTCGCAGATGGCTTCGTAGACAGGATCTCCCTCTTCTCCAAAGGCCCAGGGCTCCCTGTCCACATCCGTGCCGTGGGCCCGGAAGACCGGCAGGTATGCTGCCCACTCCAGCCAGCGCACATAGAGCTTTTTGTATCCTTCGTCTATCCCTTCCGGATACGCTCCCTTCCAGAACCAGACGGGCCCTTCTTTCACGAAAAAAGCACCGGTATCCATGGTCCAGTAGGGCATGCCGCTGGCTGCCATCTGCAGGCCGCAGCGGATCTGCTCCTTCAGGCATTCCCAGGAGGCCGCCGTATCGCCGGACCACAGGATCGTCCCGTATTGCTGGCTCCCCGCCCAGCCGCTCCGGGTCAGATTGACCACCCGCTTTTCCGGGAAAGCACTGCGCATCCCCTCCCAGATGGTCAGGGCGTGGTATCTGCCATAGGCATTGGTTTTTTCCTGGGGCATGATATCCGCAGCATCCCGCTTGAAATTCTCATACTTTTCCCCGTCGGTGGGCTCCATCACATGCCCCCACTCGGGGGTAACGGGCTCGCTGGAATCGCACCACCAGGCATCCACGCCCGCGGGTGCAAGGCCTCTTAATACCTGATCCCAGTATAGCTTCCGGGCATCCGGGGAAAACGCATCATAGATATCCGTCCCTGGCAGGAGCAACCCCCGCTCCAGAAACTCCCGCTGATTCTCCGTATTGGGGCTCATATTGGGCCAGATGGACATCATGAAGCGGATCCCCAGGGCATGGAGCTGCTCCACCATCCCGGCGGGATCCGGGAAACGCTCCGGGTCGAAGCTCTTTTGCCCCCACTGTCCCTCTACCCAGCTGATCCAGTCCAGGATCAGCGCATCCACTCCGATCTTCCGCTGCCGGAAGGTCTCCGCGGTATCCAGGAGCTGCGCCTGACTCTCATACCGCTCCTTGGACTGCAGATATCCGTATGCCCACAGCGGCAGCATGGAAGCACTGCCGGTCAGCCTCCGGTAGTTTTTCACCACCCGGAACAGATCCTCCCCAAAGAGGAAATAATAGTCCTGGTACGCATCCGCCTCCGTCTGCAAAAAGGCCTCCCCCCGCGTCTCGGAATAGAGTGCGGGGCTTTCCGTGCTGAGCAAAATCCCGTAACCCCGGGTAGATACCAGAAGGGGCATGCCGATCTTCCGGTTTCCCTGATGGACGTAGTAGGTGGAGTGTCTGAGGTTCCATTCCCCGTGCTCTCCCTGCCCGAGGCCGAAAAGCATTTCGGAAGCCTCAAAGGAAAACCGGGTCCGGGTGCGGTACGCTTCCCCGCAGACTTCCTTCTCCGCTGCCTTCACCCGCTTTTTCACCCCATCTGCCGTCTCAATCTCTTCCACCTGCAACCCCTTGGAAAGAACGGTGCGATAGAGTGTGATCTTTTCCATTTCCCTGGGCACGTCCTGCGCTTCCCGGAGGAGCACCTGCCCCCGGGCATCCAGAAAAGTCACTGCTCCCGTCTCCCTGCGCACTGCGGCAGTGCCCTCCGGGGTAACGATCCGGATCTCCTCCGCTCCTTCTGTCACCGTAAAGGAGATGGTCCCCGAAAAATCCCGGTAAAAGCTTCCCTGGGCAGGAGCAAAATCTCCCTCCTCCGAAAAGGAGATCCGGACAATGCCTCCTGTCTGCGGCATCACCCGCAACACGCCGCATTCTGCCTCCAGGAAAACTGCGCTCTCCGTTTTTCTGACCCCTGTGATCCTCCGCTTTTTCGGCGGTGTTACTGTCATCATAGACGTATCCCCTTCCTTCCGCGTTCCGTGCCGTAAAAAGGGCCCTCAACCGTGCGCTGAGAGCCCTTTTCAGAAACCATACTTACCTGCTTACCTACTCTGCAATCTGATTGCCGGTGTAGAGGGAGTAGTACTTCCCACCTGCGGCGATGAGTTCATCGTGTGTGCCGCGTTCGATGATGCGCCCCTGCTCCAGGACCATGATGCAATCCGCGTTCTTGACCGTGGAGAGCCTGTGAGCGATGACAAAGGTGGTCCTGCCCTTCATAAGGGCATCCATACCCTCCTGGACGATCCGCTCCGTGCGGGTATCGATGGAGCTGGTGGCTTCATCCAGGATGAGGGCCGGCGGATCCGCCACAGCGGCTCTGGCGATGGCCAGGAGCTGCCGCTGACCCTGGCTCAGGTTCGCCCCGTCCCCGGTCAGCATGGTGTCATACCCCTCCGGAAGCCTGCTGATGAAGGTGTCCGCATTGGCCAGTTTTGCCGCTGCCCGCACCTCCTCGTCCGTGGCATCCGGCTTACCGAAGCGGATGTTCTCCGCAATGGTACCGGTAAAGAGGTGGGTATCCTGCAGGACCATGCCCAGGGATCTACGCAGGTCGCCTTTTTTGATCTTGTTCACATTGATGCCGTCGTAACGGATCTTGCCGTCCTGGATGTCGTAGAAACGATTGATCAGGTTGGTGATGGTGGTCTTGCCGGCGCCGGTGGATCCCACAAAGGCAATCTTCTGACCGGGCAGGGCATGAAGCTTGACATCATGCAATACCATCTTGTCATCGGTGTAGCCGAAGTCCACGCCGTCAAATACCACATCCCCCTGCAGGGGCTTGTAATCCACGCTGCCGTCCGCCTGATGGGTATGCTTCCAGGCCCACTTGCCGGTGCGTTCCGTGCTCTCCGTGAGCTGTCCGTTCTCCTCCCGGGCGTTCACCAGTAAGACGTAGCCGTTGTCCGCTTCGGGCTCCTCGTCCATCAGGGCAAAGATGCGCTCCGCACCTGCCATGGCCATGATGATGGAGTTGAACTGCTGTGCCACCTGGTTGATGGGCATGTTAAAGCTCCGGTTCAGGGTCAGATAGGCCGCCAGGGCGCCCACCGTAAAGCCTCCGATCTCATTAAGCGCCAGGGCACCGCCCACGATGGCGCAGACCACATAGCTCAGATTCCCCAGCTGTCCGTTGATGGGCCAGAGGGCAGTGGCATAGGCGTTTGCCTTGTAAGCGCTGGCCTCCAGCGCTTCATTGAGCTCCGTGAAATGCTCCACGCTCTCCTCTTCGTGGCAGAAGACCTTTACCACCTTCTGGCCGCCCACCATCTCCTCGATGTAGCCGTTCAGCCCGCCCAAGCGGCGCTGCTGGTCGATAAAGAACCTGCTGCTGTTGCCTGCCACATATTTTGTGGCAACCAGCATCACGGCCACCATGGCCAGCGTCACCAGCGTCATGATGGGGCTCAGGACGATCATGGACGTCAGAACGGAGACGATGGTGATGCCCGAATTGATCATCTGGGGCAGGCTCTGCGAGATCATCTGCCGCATGGTGTCGATATCGTTGGTGTAGATGGACATAATGTCCCCATGGGCGTGGGTGTCAAAATACTTGATGGGGAGCTGCTCCATATGCTCAAAGAGCTCATTCCGCAGATCCCGCATGGTCCCCTGGGTCACATTCACCATCAGCTTCTGCTGGGTCAGGGAAGCAGCAATCCCCAGGGCATAAAAGAGCGCCACCCGCAGGATGTTCTGCAAAAGCGCATCATAGCTTACCACCCCGCCGCTTTCCTTCACAAGAAGGAGCGGAGCGATGTGATCATCGATGAGATTGCGCATAAAGAGCGTTCCCTGCAGATTGCAGAGCACCGATGCCACGATACAGATCACCACCACAAAACAGTGGATCTTATAATTTCGAAAAACAAATCCCATGATCCGCCGGAACAAAAGTCCGGGGTTATTTACCTTCGGTCTGGGTCTTCCCAGTGCGCCTCTGGCCATTTCTCAATCCTCCTTAACCTACCTCATCAAAGTCCCCGGATCCGCCGATCTGAGATTCATACACCTCGCGGTAGATCTCGTTGTCTTTCAGCAGGTTCTCATGGGTATCAAAGCCGGCGATCCGGCCTTCATCCAGTACCAGGATCCGGTCTGCATCCTGGATACTGGAAATACGCTGGGCGATGATGAGCTTCGTCACCCCGGGGATCTCTTCCCGGAAAGCCTTGCGGATCCGGGCATCCGTGGCGGTGTCCACGGCACTGGTGGAATCATCCAGGATGAGGACCTTCGGAGATTTTAACAGGGCTCTGGCGATGCACAGACGCTGCTTCTGTCCGCCGGAAAAATTGCTGCCGCCCTGCTCAACCCGGGTCTCGTACCCTCCCGGCAGCTTGTCGATGAATTCGTCGGCGCAGGCCATTTTGCACGCCCTGCTGCACTCCTCCACCGTGGCGTCCGCCTTGCCCCAGCGCAGGTTCTCCAGGACCGTGCCGGAAAAAAGCTCATTTTTCTGGAGCACCACGGACACATTGCTGCGGAGGGTCTCCAGGTCATATTCCTTCACATTGCGGCCTCCCACCAGGACCTCACCCTCCGTCACGTCATAGAGACGGCTGATGAGATTCACCAGGCTGGTCTTGGAGGAACCGGTGGCTCCCATGATCCCGATGGTCTCGCCGGATGCGATCTCCAGGTTGATGTTCCGCAGCACAGGCTTCCCGCCTTCTTTGTAATTGTAAGCAAAGGACACGTTCCGGAAGGAAACGGAGCCGTCCTGCACCTCGGTCACGGGGTTCTCCGGGTTCGTCAGGTCGCTCTTCTCGTTCAGCACCTCTGCGATACGCTTAGCGCTGGCGTTACTCATGGTGATCATGATAAAGACCATGGCCAGCATCATCAGGCTCATGAGGATGTTCATGCAATATGCCAGAAGGCTCATGAGCTCACCGGTGGTCAGTGCCGTGTTGCCGGAATCCACGATGAGCTTTGCACCGATCCAGCTGATGACCAGGATGGTGGTATAGACTGTGGCGGACATCAGCGGCATGCTGATCACCATGATGTTCTCCGCTTTGACGAAGATCCTGTAGAGGTTCCGGCTGGCAGTCTTAAACCTTTCGGTCTGCTCGTCCTCCCGGACAAATGCCTTCACCACGCGGATGGCGGAGACATTCTCCTGGACGGAGGCGTTCAGGGCGTCATACTTCGGAAAGGCTTCCGAAAAAAGCTTGCTGGTCTTCGGCAGCAGGATAAACATCATCACCACCAGAAAAGCAAGGGCGATAAGGTAGATGCTGGCGATCCTGGCATTGATGTAAAATGCCATGCACAGCGCCACGATCATGCTGGAAGGGGCACGGAACGCCATGCGGAGCATCATCTGATACGCGTTCTGAACGTTGGTCACATCCGTGGTGAGCCTGGTCACCAGGCCCGCCGTGCTGAAACGGTCGATGTTGGCAAAGGAGAAGGTCTGGATGTTCTCATACATGCTCTTGCGCAGATTCTTCGCAAGGCCGGCAGAGGCACGGGCGCCGAAAAAGCTGCCCATAAGGCCGCCCAGCAGTCCGACGAGGGCTGCCAGTACCATCCAGAGTCCCACCTTCAGGATATGCGGCATACTGCCCGCATAGATCCCGTCGTCGATGATGGACGCCATCAGGTAAGGCACCACCATTTCCATCGCCACTTCCAGGATCATGGAAAGGGGCGTCACCACCGACGCGAGCTTATACTCTTTTACTTCTTTTAATACTCTTTTGAATCCCATAAATGCTCCTACGATCAGTTTTTAAAGAACAGTCCCATGATGTTGCGACCCAGGCTGGCACCTACGTTTCCACCCAGGGTCTTGCCGAACTTGCCGCCCACGGCCCCCAGGGACTTGCCCACTTCACGGCCCACGGTACCCGCCGTGGTCTTGGCCACGGACTTGGCTGCGGCGTTCACCTTGTACTCCATGGAATCCCGGTCGGGCTTCTTCTTTTTGGCCGCTGCCTGGGCGCTGAGTCCGGTGAGACCGGATGCGGATCCGGAAGATGCCGCGGGAGCCGGTGCATCCACAGCTGCGGCCTGGGGTGCCTGCGCAGCCTGTGAAGCGGCTGCCTCCTGCGCCGCTGCCGCCTCCAGTCCCTGTCTCGTCAGGAACTCGTAAGCGGACTCCCGGTCGAAGTAATCGTTGTATCTGGAATACAGCAGGTTGCTGCGGATCTGGCTGTCGCGCAGGGAATCGTCGATGGTGCCCATCTTACTCTGGGGCGGCAGGATCTTCACCCGCTGCACGATGGTGGGAACACCGCTTTCATCCAGCACGGACACCAGTGCCTCGCCCACTGCCAGCTCGGTGATGGCATCGTAGGTCTTGAAGTTCGGATTCTCCCGGAAGGAATCTGCCGCTGCCCGCACTGCCTTCTGCTCCGCGGGGGTGTATGCGTGAAGGGCATGCTGGATCTTGTTCCCCAGCTGGGCCAGGACGCCGTCGGGCACATCCTTGGGGGACTGGGTGACAAAATAGATGCCCACGCCCTTGGAACGGATCAGCTTCACCACCTGCTCGATCTTTGCCAGCAGGGTCTTGGAAGTGCCGGAGAACAGGAGGTGCGCTTCATCGAAGAAGAAGACCATCCTGGGCTTTGCCCCGTCTCCCACCTCGGGCAGGCTCTCCATGAGCTCGCACATGAGCCAGAGCAGGAAGGTGGCGTACATATTGGGCTTGTGGATCAGCTCGCGGCAGTCCAGCACCTGGATGGAACCCTTGTCGGTGCCGTTCATGGTGAACCAGTCGCTGATGGACAGCGCGGGCTCGCCGAAGAACTGATCGGCGCCCTCGGTCTCCAGCGCCACGATGGCGCGGATGATTGCATTGACGCTGGCTCTGGCGATGTTGCCGTACTCGGAAGCGTATTCCTTCGCATTGTCCGCCACATAGTTCAGCATCGCCTTCAGATCCTTGGTATCGATCAGCAGGAGACCATTGTCATCCGCGATCTTAAAGACCACTGCCAGAAGGTCTGTCTGGGTATCGTTCAGATCCAGGATCCGGGCCAGCAGCAGGGGCCCCATCTCGGAGATGGTGGTGCGCAGCGGCATGCCGCCCTTCGCATACAGATCCCAGAAGGTTGTGGGATAGGAGGTGAAACGGAAGCCCGCCTGATCCAGGCCGAACCTGCGGATCCGCTCCTGCATGTCCGCGGAGTCAACGCCGGGAGCACACATACCTGCCAGGTCCCCCTTCACATCCGCGAAGAATACGGGAACCCCCGCATCGCTGAAGGACTCTGCCAGCACCTTTAAGGTGATGGTCTTACCGGTACCGGTGGCACCTGCAATGAGGCCGTGCCGGTTGGCCATGGAAGGATAGATGTACACCTTCTCGTCACCGCTGTTTCCGATCCAGATCTTATTGTCAAAAAACATGAGCCTTCCCTCCTATTTTCGGTTGCGCAAGTAACACGGACAGGCCTTTCCCGTCCTTGTTTTTGTCAGAAAGCGGGGGCTTCCCGAAGAAACCCACCATGAAAGATTATAGCAAATCGGCCCTGTGAATACAAATCGGCGGGACGCTTCCCGCCGCGGAAACGCGAAATTTTTTATAAAAAAATTCCCGCCCCGCACGAAGGCGGGACGGAAACGCATCACGGATATTTTGCCCGATTTTTGTTATTTTGCGGCTTCGTGAGAATCTTTCTCGGCAGGGCCTCCTCCGGGGCACTGCGCGCGCCGTCAGGCCTGCAGGAGCGCATCTCTGCGCTGCGCAAACTCCGCGTAAAAATCCCCCGATTCATAAGGCGCATAAAAGAGGGAAAAGACTCTGCGGATGACGGTTTCATTGGGCGTCTGTCCTCGCATGGCCACGGCAATCTCGTGCCAGTGCAAAAGGAACTCCGCATAGCGCTCATCATCAATGGCAGCATCCGCAATCCATTTTTTCACCTTTACCTTACTGCGGGGATGATCGCATTCTCCGTCCTGCAGGAAGTAGGAAAAACCATCTTCCGTATAGATCCGTCCCAAAGGGAAGAGCCTGCACAGATCCGGGCGCTTCGTATAGACGGAGCACTGGCCGGCATCGTTTAAGAAAGGGCAGGGGCGCAGTTCCTCCCCGCAAACGTTGCGGAGCGGATCTCCCGTCACATCCTTTTTCGGAATGCCACGCAAGACCGGCATCAGCATCCCGTCCCGGATGGTCAGCTCCAGCTTCCGGGCTTCGATCAGTTCCGTCAGTGTGAATCCGGTGGCTTCCGAGAGGTGATGCACATCCAGAGGCGTCAGCACGATGGAGTCCACCATGACCTCACAGCATCTGGAGCACCCTTTGCAGCCGCCTGTGTCCGCCCGGACCATATCCCGGGGCGTATACAGTTTTCCGTCGGAGATCTCCTCCAGAGAACCTTCTCTCAGCATTTTTCTTACATCCTTTTACCGCTGTCTTCCCAGAGCAAAAGCCTTCCGGTTCAGCTCCAGGAATTTGGGCGGCACATTTTTCTCCAGGGCCTGCTGCCACACCGCTTCCGGGATCTCCGGGAAATACAGGGAAAGTCTCCCCATGAGTGCGATGTTCACGGCCTTGGCACTGCCCGCTTCCTCTGCCATCCGCAGAAAATCATCTGCGTCCACCAGAGCACCGGCTGCTTCCATTTTCGTGACCAGATCCTCAGGATAAACTGCATCCCCTGCGATGACGGGCATGGGCTCCATGCGCTGGGTATTGACGATGATGCGGCCGCCTGTCTTCAGATATTCCAGCCATCTGGCAGCCTCCAGCAACTCGAAGGACAGGATGATGTCCGCCTCTCCCCTGTCAATGATGGGGGAACGGACCAGATCACCGAAGCGGACATAGGTTACCACGCTGCCGCCCCGCTGGCTCATACCGTGTACCTCGGATACCTTTACGTCAAATCCCTGTTCCAGTAAAACGGCGCCCAGAAGTTTGCTGGCAAGAAGGGTTCCCTGTCCGCCGACGCCGACGATCATGATATTTTTCGTTTCCATCAGCAGGTTCCCTCCAATGCGCCAAAACGGCAGAGCTGCGTGCATACCTTACATCCGATGCACAGGGTCCGGTCGATCTGTACCTTGCCGTCCACAACGGAAATGGCAGGGCAGCCGATCTGCATACATGCCTTACAACCGACACACTTGTCATGATTTACACTGATGGGAGGCTTATGCTCCACACCTTTGATCATGACGCAGGGTCTGCGGCTGATGATGATGGAGGGACCTTCGTAGGCCAGCTCCTCCCGGATCACCTGCTCAGTGGTCTTCAGATCGTAAGGATCCGTCACCACCACATGCTCATATCCCAGAGCACGGCAAAGGGCCTCCAGGTCCACCTTCCCCGCGGGCTCTCCACGGAGATTCTTACCGGTGGTGGGATTTTGCTGATGTCCCGTCATACCCGTGATAGAATTGTCCAGGATGATCACGGTGGAATTGCTCATATTGTAGGCGACGTCCGTGATGCCGGTGATACCGGAGTGAATGAAGGTGGAATCGCCGATGACGCCCACGCTCTTTTTTTCACCCTCGGGACCCATCGCTTTGTTAAAGCCGTGGAGACCGGAGCAGGAAGCACCCATACAAACATTCAGGTCCATGGCATTTAACGGCGCCACAGCTCCCAGAGTGTAGCAGCCGATGTCACCGTAGACCATGCACTTTAATTTCTTCAGCAGATGGAAGATCCCGCGATGAGGGCATCCTGCACACATGACGGGAGGTCTGCCGGGGATCTCGTCGGGAAGAGAAGTGCAGGTCGGCTCCTCCATTCCCATGCAGTGCCGGATCAGGTTCGGAGAAAACTCTCCGCAGATGGGGAACCGGTCCTTACCCTCCACGGTAAGTCCCAGGGCTCTGCAGTGGGTCTCGATGAAAGGATCCAGCTCCTCCAGAACGATGAGACGGTCCACCTTCGCGGCAAAATCACGGATCAGCTTCTCGGGAAGGGGCCAGATCATACCCAGTTTCAGAATGCTGGCATTCTCACCGAACACCTCTCTCGCATACTGGTAGGAGGTGGAGGAGGTGATGATTCCCAAAGAAGTATCGCCCAGTTCGGCGCGGTTCAGATCACAGGTTTCCGCCCAGGCGATCAGATCCTTCGTCCGCTGCTCCACGCGCACGTGTCCGTCCCGGGAGTTCTTGGTCATCATGACCTTGGTGGGATCCTTCTGATAAGGGACCTGTGCAGGTTCGACCCGTTCTCCTGCGGTGACCACACTCTGGGAATGGGCCACTCTGGTGCAGAGTTTTAAGAAGACGGGGGTATTAAACTGCTCGGAGATCTCAAAGGCTTTTTTTGCAAAAAGCAGTGCCTCAGCGGAATCGGAGGGCTCCAGCATGGGGACTTTTGCAGCCTGCGCATAGTGCCTGGAGTCCTGCTCGTTCTGGGAGGAATGCATGCCGGGATCGTCCGCCACACAGATCACCAGTCCGGCATTCAACCCCTGGTAGGAAATGGTAAAGAGGGGATCCGCCGCCACATTAAGGCCCACGTGCTTCATGGCGGAAGCGGCGCGGACACCGCCCAGGGTAGCACCGTGTGCGGCTTCCAGAGCCACCTTCTCGTTGGGGGCCCACTCACAATAGATCTCGTCATATTTTGCAGCTTCCTCGGTGATCTCCGTGCTGGGAGTCCCGGGATAGCTGGAGATAAACCGCACGCCCGCTTCGTAGAGTCCTCTGGCTACGGCTTTGTTTCCAAGCATCAATTCCTTCATAAAATATTCTGTCCTTTTCGGGTAAAAATGGATTGCAGCATGACAGTTCTGTCACAAATCAGCTGCGATTTTCCTGTGCCACCAGCTGGTCGGCGCCGTGACGTTTCCGCAGTACGGGCTTCTCGATCTTTCCTGTGGCGTTCCGGGGAATCTCCTCGAAGAAGATCTCCTTGGGTCTCTTGTAACGGGCCAGGCCCATGCAGAACTCCTCGATCTCTTCCTTGGTGCAGGTGAAGCCTTCCTTGATCTCAATGATGGCCGCGGTCTTCTCTCCCAGACGGTAGTCGGGGATGCCGATGACGGCCACATCCTTTACTTTGTCGTAGCCACGGATGAAGTTCTCGATCTGCACGGGGTAGATGTTCTCGCCACCGCTGACGATGACGTCCTTCTTTCTGTCCACCAGGAAGATAAAGCCGTCCTCATCCGTCATCGCCATGTCGCCGGTGTAGAGCCAGCCGTCCTTCAGAACCTCTGCGGTGGCCTCGGGATTGTTGTAATAGCAGGTCATGACGCCGGGGCCCTTAACGCAGAGCTCACCCACTTCTCCCTGCTTAACTTCCTTGTCGTCCTCGCCTACGATCTTGCACTCCCAGCGATAACCGGGCACGCCGATGGCACCCACTTTGTGGATGTTCTCCACGCCCAGATGCACGCAGCCGGGGCCGGTGGATTCGGAAAGACCGTAGTTCGTGTCGTAGTCATGATTCGGGAAGTATTCCTTCCAGCGCTTGATAAGGCTGGGAGGAACGGGCTGTGCACCGATGTGCATCAGTCTCCACTGATCCAGCTGATAGTCGGAAAGCTTCAGTTCCCCTCTGTCCAGGCCGTCCAGGATATCCTGAGCCCAGGGCACCAGGAGCCAAACGATGGTGCAGTGCTCCGTGGAAATGGCGGAGAGAATGGTACCCGGCTTTGCACCTTTCAGAAGGACTGCCTTGCTGCCGGCAACCAGGGAACCCATCCAGTGGAATTTCGCACCGGTATGATACAGGGGCGGAATGCAGAGGAAGGTATCTTCACGGCCGGTGGAGTGGTGCTTCTGCTCCATCTCCGCAGCCTGTGTCAGGGACAGATGCTTGTGCAGGATCGCCTTGGGGAATCCGGTGGTGCCGGAGGAAAAATAGATGGCACCGTAATCATCGTCAGTGATGGTCACATCCGGAGCGACGCTGGAGCAATCCGCCACCAGCTCGCGATAGCTCTCCGCGAAACGGGGACAATTGTCTCCCACATACAGCAGGAGCCTGCCCTTGCTGAGCCTGTCCGCAATGGCCTCGATACGGCCGATAAACTCCGGTCCGAAGACCACCAGCTGCACCTCCGCCAGCTCCGCGCAGTACATGATCTCGTCGGAATCATAGCGGAAGTTGAAGGGAACGGCGATGGCGCCGCTCTTCAGAATGCCGAAATAGATGGGCAGCCATTCCAGACAGTTGTACATAATAATAGCCACGCGGTCTCCTTTTTGAATCCCCCGCTCAATGAGGAGATTGGCAAACCGGTTGGCTTTTTCTTCGAAAACGCTCCAGGTGATCTCACGACGGTAGGGTGCAAAAACGCTGGGCTCGATGAGCTCGTACTCCTTCCAGGTAACGCGGCGGGTATCCGCCTCCTCGGGGTTAAGCTCCACCAGTGCAACCTCATCTCCGTACAGCCTTGCATTCCGATCCAGGTATTCCGTTACAGGCATTTTCTGTGCTCCTTTGCGCGTATGATCTGCGGTCCGCATGCGCAGACCGTATCAGATAAACTTTATCATTTTCGCTCCTTTGCGTCAACGATTTAAAGCGGCAAAGTAACGCTTGACGAAAGCAAGAATTTATCTTATAGTTTTCACCGCAGTCATCCGGGGGTGCGGTTCATCCGCTGAGATCGGTAGAAGCTACCGGAACCCTTAAAACTTGATCCGGATAATTCCGGCGGAAGGAAGGAAAGAAAAATGAACGAATCTATCTTTTACTACTCTGAAGTCAACGACTGGGGGGAAGTGGTCTATTACCCCACAGGTTCGGGCGTGGCGTTACTGCTGTTCCTGATCTTTGCAGTCATCACCCTGGCACTGGTTTTGTCTGCCATCGAAGGAAAGAAGGCGGCAGGCATTGACACTGCGGATCCCGACGCGCGGATCCCGCTTCCCGCCAATCCCTTAAAAATGTCCGCAAAACAACTGACTTTCTGTGCTGTATCCATCGCACTGGGCATGGTGCTCTCCGAGATCAAGCTCTATCATTTCCCCACCGGCGGCTCCATCACTCTGGTTTCCATGCTGATGGTCACCCTGCCCGGCTACCTCTTCGGACCCGGCGCAGGCCTCTTCTCCGCAGTGGGCTACGGTCTCCTGCAGCTCCTGATCGATCCTTACGTACTCTATCCCGGCCAGCTGGTGCTGGATTACATCCTGGCCTTCGGTCTGCTGGGTCTCTCCGGCTTCTTCTGGCTGAAGAAGTACGGTCTCATCAAGGGTTACCTGGTGGGCGTCACCGGGCGGTTTCTCATGAGCTTTTTGAGCGGCTGGATCTTCTTCGGCGCCTATGCCTGGGACGGCTGGAGCCCCTGGGCTTACTCCCTGGTCTACAATGCGATCTACATCTACGCAGAGGCACTCCTCACCGTTGTGATCCTGGCGCTGCCTCCCGTTCGGAATGCGATCCGCGCCGTCCGGAATTTCGCACACAATTGATGACACGATCCGATCATAACAAAAACGCCCCGGGTGAGATCCTCATCCGGGGCGCTTTTCATCGCTATCCTTCGTTCTAATACAGGCTGTTGCGGACCTCGTCCTCCGTAAAATAATCACAGCTGAAGTATTTGAGGTACAGCGGCCGTCCCTCTCCCCGGGTAAAGAACAGCACCCAATACTCCGAGGTCAGAGGCGCTCCTGCAGGCAGGGAATCCGCCTCCGCGGCCGTAAAAAGATCGAAGCTGTAACGGTACAGGACGGCGGCATTTTCACCCACCGTAAAGGCATCCACCTTCTCCGCCAGGGTGTGATTGTCCACCCAGTGGTAATCTGTCAGAACCCCATCCGTAAAGGTTTCCCGCTGCCCGTAGCAGGGATCGATGCAGACTCCGGAACCGCCCAGGCAGTTCCATCCATCCGGCGTTCCGCTTCCGCAGTCGAGAGGGGTAAAGCTTTCCGAAGTAATCCGATATCCGCCGAAATTGAAGAGGAAATCATCCGTGTAATTGCCGTAGACAATGGTGCCCGTACTCTCATTTTCCGGCATCGTCGCCCAGTCGGGCAGGAGCTGTACACCGGCCGGCACGCTGAAGGTGATCTCCCCGTTTCGGATGATGAGGCGTCCCATCAAGTGCAGGGAATCCTCGTATTCCGGCATGGCCATTCCGGTCCACAGGCTGCCGCCGACAGCATCGAAATACCATACGCCGTCACTGTAACTGATGCGGAAGATATCACCGAAATACAGCCCGGAGCAGGTTTCTTCTGCCATGTAACCGGGCAGTTCCAGGGTTCCCACATCGGATATGCTGTCACCGGTCTCCAGCCGGTAATCCAGGGTATTCTTTTCCTCATTCACTTCCGTTTTGACACAGTCAAAGAGGCTCCCGTCCCCATAGACCACATCATCCACGCCAAAGGTGACCACCGGTTCCTGCGCATTCGGATCGATGAGCACCAGGGCCTCCACATAGAATCCGGTTCCTCTGCCATTGCAGACGGAAAATCCGTATTCCGGCTCGCCGTCCCGGTCAAAATCCCCGGATACCAGGTAATTCGGTTCGTTGTTATCCACAAACACGGGAATCTCGATCAGCCGTTCCCCGATGCGGGCGACGTACCACTCATAATCGGTCCTGCCGAAAAGCTCTCCATCTGACCCCTCGAAGGTTCCGACATAGAAATAGTCCCCTTCAGTCTTTCCGTTGTAGAGATCCGTGTAGGTGTATTTTTCGGCTGCGTCCAGCTCCTCCATGGTGACAGACAGCTGCGACCCGCTCTGCTCCGGCGACGCTTCTTCCGCAGCCCCTTCGGGAGAAACCGGCTCCGCAGCATCCGCCATGCCATCTTCCGGCCCGGCAGTCACAGAGGCAGCATCCTCCCGCGCCGCTTCCGAACCTGCCGAAGCACTCGCGTTCTCCGCAGGCCTGCTGCCTGCATCTGCCGCCTCCTGCTCCGCCTTGCCGCAGGCAGCCAGGAGCAGACAGGGTAAAATGCACATCAACACCCTTTTTTTCATGTCAGTTCTCTCCCTGATTTCCATCTTTTCATCCATCTATCCGCAGGTCCTCATCTGTCGTGGCGGGATGAACCCGTCTGCGCCGGACGTGCTGTCAGTTTTGGCGCACGCTGTCTGCGGTTTCGTCCGCTCCGGCGCATCCCAGCCGGAAGGAGTACAGATACCGCTCCGCAACGGGGAGTCCCGTAAGGCCGCTTAAGGCCTCCGCGTAATAGTCCATCTGGGTGCGGTAGCGGTCCCAGAGTTCCTTCATCTGCTCCACCGCGTCGGTCTTATAATCTGCCAGGATCACCTTCCCGTCCTCGATGAAGTACACGTCAATGATACCCTGGATCAGCAATGTCTCGCCGGTAGCCTTTCCTTCCAGTCTGTCGGCGGGAATGCCGTAGACGAAGGGCTGCTCCTTTTTGAGCGCACCTGCGCGCTGCGCACGCCACATCCGGTAGCTCAGCTCGCTCCCTAGGAAGGTCAGGATCCGATCCTTTCGTACCGCATCCAGGTACTGTTGCGACAGTCTGCCGCTCTCCCTTTCTTCCGCAAGGAAGGTTTCCAGAGGGCTCTTTATGACAGCACTGTCAGAAAACGCATCACGAAATGCAGCGTAATCCTCCGGCAACTTCCCGAGGACAGCCCCCAGCACTCTGTCAAAGTCCATGAGCTGCATGACTCTGTGGTAGGCATTACCGCGGACCGTGCCGGAGATCTCCTCCGCGGGCGCACGGAAGGCAGGGACGCGGCTCTTTCGCTCTCTGGTCTCGAAGAGTACCTTCACGCCCTCTTCTTCCTCCTCCCGCTCCAGCGCCGCCATCTTCAGCTCGGAGACAGAGGTCTTCGTATAGAGGTCTTCCAGATTCCCGTAAGGGTACTGCAGTTCGAAGCGCTCTTCCAGCGCTTTCAGATCCGCAGGCTCTGCGTAGCGTTCGCTGTGCTCCAGCTTCTCCCGGAGGTCTCCGAATCCTCTTTCTCTGTCTGCCACGGATCCCGCCACATCCTCCAGCCGGTAGGGGCGCAGCTCCAGGGGCAGATTTTTGCAAATGGGTCTGAGAAAATCATAATAACAGGATGCCGCCAAAAAGCGGGAAAAGGGAAGACTGTCTACCCTTTCCAGCTCCATGGTTATCGGTTCATTCTCCACATCCCCAACAGCTGCGGACAGGATCAGTTTTTCCTCTGCTCTGGTCATGGCCACGTAAAGTACCCGCAGCTCCTCCGCCAGAAGGCTGTGCTTTTTCGTCAGGGCCAGAACGGATTTGGCGAAGGGCTTTGCGGAAAGGAAGCGCTTCCTGTCCCGGAAGGTGCAGCCGATCCCCAGATCACCGTCCCAGAGGATTGCGTTATTAATGTCCTTCTCATTGAACTGGCGCGACAGACCGGCCACGATCACCACGGGGAACTCCAGTCCTTTACTCTGATGGATGCTCATCATGCGCACCACATTGGCGCCATCGTCGGACACATCCGCCTGCCCCATATCCTGGTTGTATTTCTGCATCCGGTCCATGTAGCGGATGAAATGATTCAGGCCGTAGTAGGAGGTCTGCTCAAAGGCGGATGCTCTGGTAAGAAACAGTTCCGCGTTGGCCTTTCTGCGGGCACCGCAGGGCAGCGCTGCCAGATACTCCGGATAATCATAATCGTCATAGATCCGCTGCAGCAGATCCCGCACGCCGGTATAAAGCGCCATCTTACGGTAGCCATCCAGGCGATCCGTAAACTCTCTGATATGCGCCTGCAGGGAAACGGGAATCTTCTCGTCCTCCGCTGCCTTCGCAAGTGCATCCGCCAGGCTCTCTCCCGGCACCACGGCGCGGATCCTTGCCACATCCTCCTCCGAGAACCCGCCAAAGACCGAGATCATGGCGCCGTACAGAGAGATATCTCTGTGGGGATTGTTCAGGGTACGTAGGAACTGCAGCAGCTCGCATACCTCCTTGGACGCAAAATAGCCTGTCTTTGCCGGGGCCTCAAACGGAATGCCCAGAGACTCAAAGACTCTGCTGAAGGAGGTGATAACGCTGCCGGGACTGCGATGAAGGATCACGATATCCCCAAACCGCAGGGGCGCAATCTCACGGTCACCGGAGGTTTTGTGAGTGATCTGTCCGTCCCGCACCAGCTCCAGGATCCGGGTAGCGATCACCAGCGCCTCAACGGATTCCTTGTCCCATTCCCTGCCCAAGGCTCCTATCTCCTGCGGGGAAAAGAGCATCAGTTCTCCTTCCATCCCGGGGAGATCCGGGAACTTCCCCGCACAGTGCAGGGCAGCGTTGTCGTCATAGGCGATATCACAGGACGTTCGGTTCATGAGCCGTGAGAACACTGCATTGGTAAGATCCAAAACCTGACTGCGGCTTCTGTAATTCTCCTTCAGGTCGATCCTGCAATGGTCTCCTTCCGGGACATATCTGTCATATTTTTCCATGAAGATATCGGGGCAGGCCTGTCGGAAGCTGTAGATGCTCTGCTTCACATCTCCCACCATAAAGCGGTTAAAGTGCCCGATCTCCTCCCCGGAAATAGCGGAGAGAATGGTTTCCTGCACCCGGTTGGAATCCTGATACTCATCGATGAGGATCTCTGCAAATAAGCTTCTGTACTCCTCAGCCACGGCAGTGGGGACAGGGTCTCCCACAATGCGGGGCTCCACCAGGATCTGCAGGGCAAAATGCTCCTGATCCGAAAAATCGATGATGTGCTTTTCCCGTTTTTTCTCTGCAAAAGCTTTCGAAAAATCACGGGTAAGATTGATCAGGCCTTCCACCGCAGGACGCTGATACCGGATCATCTCCACCTGCTCCTCGTAGGAATAGACAAAGAAATCCTTCCAAAGAGTCTCCAGAGACTTCCGCGCTCTGTCATGCCCTGCTTTCACCTGTTCCTTCAGTTCCTCATCCAGTTCGGGAGTCTTTTTCTGGCTGGGCATGCGCTCCTTGAAAATGTCCAGAAGCAGGCACATTTCCTTTCTCAGGTTCTCTGCACTCAGTTCCTGCGTAAAGCGCTCCATCGCTTCCAGTTCCTGCTCCATGCGATCTGTGTATGCCTGGGGGCCGTCTTTCCTGTAGCAGAAGTCCACCAGCGGATGATATTCCTTTGCCAGGCTGTCGACGAGACCGTCCAGATACCAGAGCAGCTCATCCATCATGGGGCTGCCTTGCAGTTCCGGAACCGTCTCAATCTCGTAGTAATCCAGGCACTCCTCCAGAAAGCGGTCCGGCCAGGGAAAGCTTTCGGAATACTCGAAGAGCCTGAGAACAGTCTCCTGTAACGGGGCATCTCCCTGGGCGTTTCCGAACTGCTCCACCGCCCTCAAAAAAGCCGGATCCTTCCGTGCGTAGGCTCGCTCCATCACTTCCTGCAGCACATCCTCCTTCAGGAGCTTTCCCTCCGCATCATCGCAGATACGGAAGCCCGGATCAATACCGATCTCCTGAAAATGATTCTGCAAAACACTGAGGCAAAAAGAGTCGATGGTGGTGATCTGAGCGCGGTGCACCAGGGAGTACTGCCGCCGGATATGAGCATTTTCCGGATGTTCCGTCAGAAGCTCCCGGATCCTTTTGCTGACCCGTTCCCGCATCTGTGCCGCAGCGGCTCTGGTAAAGGTCACCACCAGAAGACGGTCGATGTCCACAGGCTCCGGATCCAGACAGCAGAGTTTTACAATCCGCTCCACCAGCACTGCGGTCTTGCCACTGCCCGCCGCAGCAGATACCAGAATATTGCTGTTTCTGAGGTCTATGGCTTTTTTCTGATCGTTGGTAAACTCAACAGGCATTAGGATTCCTCACAATAGTTCTTCATCTGTTCCAGGATCTGATCGTCCTCTTCCTTTTTCTGCAGACGAATCCGGAATCCGGGAATGTTCCGGTCGAAGGGACAGGACTCCCGGTAATCGCAATAATCGCAGGTCGTTCGCATCGTATCGTCGGTGGGACGGATTTCGATATCTCCCTTCAGGATCCGCTCCGCCATATCCATGCTCAGCTTCTGCGCATAGCGGATCACCAGGTCCATGGTTTCCTCCGGGAAGACATCGCAGCCCTTTCCGAAGGAACCGTCCTTGTTCAGCTTGATCTTGGCCACATCGGAGGCATAAAAAGGCGCCACCTCCCGATCGATGAGGATACAATTCCCCGTGGTATCCAGGATCATGCCTTTGGGACGCATCTCACTTCTGACATCCCGGATACGCTCAGGTTCTGTCAGGACAGCACCCTCCTCTTTGACCACAGGCTCCGTCACCCGATAATACAGCATAGCGCCGGGCTTCACCGTTTTTCCGGGATGTTCCCCGGATAACCGCTCCAGCTCCTGTCCCATGTAAAGAGGGAGCTGTAACTGCTCTCCGGAATATATCTTTCCCAGATTCACATCCTTATCACCGGTTTTGTAATCCAGGATCTTCACATAGAGATTCTCCCCGTCTTCGGCGAGATCCATCCGGTCCACCCGGCCCTGCATGCGCACCTTGGCCGCTCCGCCCAGCGCGGATTCTTCCCGTTCAAAGGGCAGTTCGTACGCGGAAGGAACATATCCGCCCTTCTGCACCTGGTACTGCAAAAACAGAAGATTGTTCCGAAGGATGCTCTCCAGGAGTGCCAATTGCCCGGCGTTGCGCTCATTGTCAAAATACAGCGCCCCATTGTAGCCTGCTGCCACATCGTGCAGGAGTCCCGGCAGCACTTCATCCAGATACTCTTCCGTAAAGGTGGTCCAGTCCAGACCGTGTTCCTTCAGCCCCCTGCCGAACAGATCCAGCACATCGTGGGCCACATTGCCCCGATCCAGGGCAGTCACCTCGAAATCCCCGTCCTCCTTCAGCTTCAGGCCATACGTCAGGAAAAAGCGGTAAGCACATCCTGCGAAGCTCTCAAGACGACTCACGGAAATGGCCAACTCTCTGCCGTAGAGTTTCTGCACGATCTCCGGGTTCAGAGGGATGGGATCATAGCGTAAAAATGCGGCGTCAAAAAGCTTCTGCCCTTTTTCCGGGGCATGCTTTCTGTAGGCTTCATAGAGGGTGTAGAGTTCCTTCTGCTCCTGCTTTTCGCCTTCCGCTTTGGATTCCCCTGCCGCGGCATTCTCTCCGCTGCCACTTCTGGCCACAGCTTCTCTGAGACCATCCGCAAGATACCGAAGGCCTTCCTCCGGGGTCACCACCTGTTCAAGCATGGGACGTCTGTGCGGATGTCCTGTCTGCAATGCCGGGAAGAGATCCCGCAAGACTTCCGTCAGGTAAGAAGGGCGCAGTTCCTTCCCATCCACTCCCAGGGAAGCATAGGACAGATACAACTTTTCTGACGGCTTTGTCAGATTTAAGTACAGGTAAAGGCGCTGGGTGTACATCTCCTCCTTGGGGGTAGGCGCCAGCTCCATTCCCATCTCCTGAAGGAACTCCCTATCCAGATCCGAAAGGATCCCGCCGCCGTTTGCGATCCTGGGGATATTGCCGTCGTTGACCCCCATGAAAAAGAGAACCTTCACACCGTTCAAACGGGTCCGTTCCATGTCGCCCACGGCCACGCGGTCGATGCTCTGGGGGATGGTGCCCACGCGGATCTCACCGAATCCCGCATTCAGGATTTCCGAGAAATCACGAAGGGAAAGCTTCTCCTCCCCGATGAGGGCATGAATCTGATCCAGGAGTTCCAGCACCAGACCGTAGATGGTCCCATATTCCTTCTCCCGCTCGGGATCCTTGCTCTCATGGAAAGCATCTTCCATGGCAAAAAGCTGCTCTTCCACTTTCAGTCCCAGGAGAAAATCATAGAGGGCACTTACCAGTTCCGCCGCCGTTTTGCCCGCATTTTCCAAAGGCTCCATCAGTGCAAGGAACCGTTCTCTCAAGGCGTTCAGGGCAAAGTAGGCTTCCTCGGATTTCTCATCCTGCTTTTTTGTGGCCTTCGCGTCTAAGGGCCGGAAAGTGCGCTCCCAGCGCTTTCTGCTGCGGATGCCGGCACTGCGGATGTAATTCTCCAGACGGTCCGCCTCATCAGAGGTAAAGCCGGAAAGGCCGCTGCGCAGGAACCTGCAAACAGCCGGGATGCTGTAATGATCCAGAAGCACTTCAAGTGCGCTGCTGATGAGCTCCGGCAGAGGGTTCTTGGACGCACCGGTGGTGCGGTCCAGATAGGCAGGGATCCCCAGACGGTTAAACTCCCGCTCCAGATAGGGCGCATAGGTGCTCTGATCGCCGCTGACAACGGCGATCTCACGGTAGGCATATCCACCGGTACGGGTGAGGCGGAAGATCTCCAGAGCCACCTGATGGGCTTCCTCGGCGATGTCCGTCATTTCGTTCAGATACAGGCCTTCCGGCTGCCCTTGAAAATGTTCCGTGGGGAACCGAAAAATACTGCGCTCCAGATGCTGCATCCAGGGCTGCTGCGCGGGATGATCCGTATAGAGGTCCTCTCCCCGCTCCGCTCCCGCATCCTCTGCCAGCTTCAGGAGGGAAGCAGCAGTGCGATGGGTCAGGGCAAAGAGGGCTTCCGGCTCACAGGGCGCAAAAGGATCCACCCCGGCTCCCAACGCCAAAGTAACGATCAACTCTCCGGACAAGGCCAGCAGGTCACCGATGACCGCCCGCTGGTTGGGAGTAAAACCGGTAAAGCCGTCAAATACCAGAACGCTGTCGGGGATCAGCTGCGACTGGGGCAAAGCACGGCGCAACAGATCCAGCTTCCCCTCTCTGGTGATAAAGCGTCCCTCCAGATACTCGTTAAAGGCGCGGTAAATGGTCTGCAGATCCGTGAGTTTCGCCTTCAGGGAGCCTCTCCCGCCACTGCAGGCAAGGAGCGTATCCACATCGTCGGGACCGATGCCGTAAGTCATGAACTCGGAGATGGCACTCTTCACCTGGTGGACATAGCCCTGCATATGCATGCGTCTGCCCAGGGTCGGGAGCTGCTCCTCCATGGCGGAGCCCACCTTTTGCAGCACCAGGCTCTTTCCCGTATCGTCCAGAACGGGCAGGCTCTCCATGCCCACTTCCTCCAGGATGCGATGGGTCAGGCGCCCAAAGGAAAGAACATCCACGTTCAAAATGCCGCCGGTGGGACTCATCTGCACCAGCGTCTTCTGAGTCTGCATGGTGAACTGATCCGGAACGATGACCAGGAAGTTACGCGCAGGCTCACGTGCCGCCCGCTCCAGGATCTCCCGATAGATGGTTGTGCTCTTGCCGGACCCCGAAGGGCCGAATACAAATCGAAGTTTTGACATGTGCGATTCCTTTTGTTACAGATTTCCGTGCCATTGGGATGCGTCACCTGGGCACCCGGGGACGCAGCTCTCTACTCGATATCCAGCTCCACTGGACAGTGATCGGAGCCCATGATGTCGGCATGGATCTTCGCATCCTTCAGACGGTCCTTCAAGCTCTCGGAGACAACGAAGTAGTCGATGCGCCATCCCGCATTTTTCTCCCGGGCGTGGAACATGTAGGACCACCAGGAGTAAGCCCCCTCCAGGTCGGGATAGAAGTACCGGAAGGTGTCGATGTGTCCTGCCTCCAGCACCCGTCCGAAGGCCTCTCTTTCCTCATCGGTGAAGCCCGCATTTCCGCGGTTGCTCTTGGCATTTTTCAGGTCGATCTCCCGATGTGCCACATTCAGATCGCCGCAGTAGATCACGGGCTTTTTCTCCTCCAGGGACTGAATGTATTTCAGAAAATCCGCCTCCCATTCCATGCGATATGACAGGCGCGTCAGTTCCCGCTGGGCATTGGGGACATAGACCGTCACCAGATAGTAGTCCGGATACTCCGCGGTAATGACCCGGCCCTCGTGATCATGCTGCTCTACGCCGATGCCATAGGTGACCTTCAGGGGCTCCTCTTTCGTAAAAATCGCCGTCCCGGAGTATCCCTTCTTCTCCGCGTAGTTCCAGTACTGATGATAGCCCGGCAGATCCATCTCGATCTGCCCCTCCTGGAGTTTCGTCTCCTGCAGGCAAAATACATCCGCATCCAGTGCGTTAAAGGACTCCATGAATCCCTTCCCCATCACTGCGCGCAATCCGTTCACATTCCATGAGATCAGTTTCATATTTCCTCCGTTCCGGGCCATACGCCCACTCCATTAGTTTACCACTTCCGGCCCGGAGTCTCCAACCGTAAGAATGGGGGATATTTTCATTTTAGTCCTGGCAGCGGAAAATAATCGGACGCAAAAATCGGGCAATATCTGCCTGCTTTTTTCTATCTTTTTTCCAACCGTTACAGTATTCTGTTATCAGATGAAAACGTACGGCCAAAGCGGCCGATGTGGGGAGATCTGACATGAAACTACTGTTAAAACTCAGCAAAGAAGCGATCCGTTACAGAGGACTGTATGTGATCGCCATCCTTTCCACCCTGATGCTGACGGTGATCAACCTGGCGGCTCCGAAGGTGCTTTCCGAAATGACCGGGATCGTAAGCCGTGGCGTCGACGGCGCAGGGATGGTCAGGATCCGGAATCTAACGGTGATCCTGGTGGCCCTGTATCTGGGCAGAGTGCTCTTCCGCTTCCTGAACAATTACCTGGCGCACAAAGCGGCCTGGTACCTGGTGGGAGACCTCAGGACCCGGACCTATGACAAGCTGGAACGGATGCACATCGGCTACTTTCATGACAAGCAGACCGGTGATCTCATGAGCCGCATCGTGAACGATACCAGGGACTTTGAGCTCCTTTATGCCCACATGATCCCGGAGACCATCACCAATGTGGTGACCTTCCTGGGGGTCCTCATCGTTCTGCTGACCATCAATGTAAAGCTGGCCCTCATCACCTGCTCTCCCATCCCTCTGATCTTCCTGTCCGGCATCATCTTTTCCAAAAAGGTGCGGCCCTATTTCAAGGCATCCCAGGCAAAAATGGGCGAACTGAACGGCAAGCTCCAGGACAACCTCTCCGGGCTGCAGGAGATCCAGTCCTTCGGCAGAGAGGAGTACGAAACCGAGCAGGTTAACGAGAAGAATTTCGAACACATCCGTGCCATGCTGAAAGCCCTGAAGATCAGCGGGATCTTCCATCCTTCCGTGGAATTCATCTCCTCCATCGGAACCATCCTGGTGGTATCCTGCGGCGGGTATCTGGCCTGGAAAGAAGGACTCCTGGTGGAGGATGTGGTGGCATTTTTGCTCTACCTGGGGCTTTTCTACGCCCCCATCACCGGGCTGGCCAATCTGCTGGAGAGCATGCAGCAGTCCCTGGCAGGCGCCGAGCGTGTCATGGCGGTGCTGGATGCGCCCTGCGAGATCGCGGATGCGCCGGATGCAGCGCCGCTTCAGGATGTGCAGGGCAGCATCGCCTTTGACCATGTCAGCTTCTCTTATGAAACCGGCGGCGTGATCCTGGACGATATCTCCTTTACCTGTGCCCCCGGAAAAATGTTAGCGCTGGTGGGCCCCACGGGTGTAGGGAAAACCACCATGACCAAGCTGATCTCCCGGTTCTACGAGCCCACCTCCGGGCGGATCCTGGTGGACGGACAGGACATCCGGAAAGTCACCATCGAAAGTCTCCGGCAGAACATCTCTCCCGTCCTGCAGGACACTTTCCTGTTTAACGGAACCATCGCGGAAAACATCGGCTATGCGGCACCGGAAGCGGGCATGGACGCCATCATCGAAGCGGCCAAGGCAGCGAACATTCATAAGGATATCATGAACATGCCGGACGGATATGACACGCTTGTCGGAGAAAGGGGCCTCAGGCTCTCCGGCGGACAGAAGCAGCGTGTGGCCATCTCCAGAGCGATCCTGCGGAAGTCCCCCATCATCGTGCTAGACGAAGCCACCGCCTCCGTGGATGTGGAGACGGAGCGGCAGATTCAGGAAGCCATCAACAATATCTCCGGCAGCAGGACCATCATCGCCATCGCGCACCGCCTGTCCACCATACGGAATGCGGACATGATCCTGGTCATCGAAAACGGTCACATCGTGGAGCAGGGAACCCATGAAGAGCTGGTGGCCCTGGGCGGAACCTACGCGCGGATGAGCAGGATCCAGGGATAATGCGGGAGATCGCCGACAGACGCAAAACGGCTTAAACTTTCGCAGGAAATTTCACAAAGATTAAAGAATTGTGTCTCCGGAAAGGGAGTATACTGAAGATATGGTGAAACACCGTAAAAAGGAGACACAGGAGAAGCATGGATGACAAAGCTTATGCGGACAGCATAGACAACGGGGTCGGCCAGTTTAACGCAGAAGCCAGCCTGGTCGTGGATGACCTGGCACCTCTCTTTGACCTGTCCGCCTATCCGGAGGAAATGCGGGAACTGCTGACCGAGTGCAACCGCAGGATCGACGAAGCAAACAGCAAGTACCGGACCGCAAAATACCGGGAGGATATGTTCGCCAAGGGATTTCGGGCGGGCATGTATTTTTGTACCTTCGACCGGGATGAGCAGATGCTCAGCTTCGAATTCAACGACGAGACCCGGCAGATGCTGGGCTATGACGGGCTGGAGGATCTGCCCAATGAATTTGACAGCTGGGTCAAAACCCTGGTTCCGGAAGAACGGGACGCCATCGTAAAGCTGTTCTGGGATTCGGTGCGCATGCACCGTGATCTCCCGGACATCACCCATGCCACCTACCGCATGCAGAAAAAAGACGGCAGCATCATCTGGGTCACCGGCGCAGGCAGGTTCATCCGGCGGCCGGACGACGGCTCCCTGGAGATCTACATGGGCTGCTATCGTGACGTCACGGCGCAGCAGGAGCTGGAGGAGTATCTGAAGATCATCGAGGCCATCGGCAAAGTCTTCAATTTCTCCCTGTTTATCGACGTCAACGATATGAGCTACCGCATGATCAGCTCCAACGAATATGTGGAGAAAGTGCCGAAGGATCCGGACGCGCTGAAGTTCCTCAGAAATAACGTGGCCGATTCCGTGGCAGAAAGCTTCCGCCCTACCCTGTACGATTGGCTGGATAAGGACAAGATCCTGGCTGCCATCGAAGAGCACGGATCCACCAGCATGGAATTTTACAGCGAAGGCGCCCAGCGCTGGTACGACGGAATCTTTATGGTGGGGGACCGGAACGAAGACGGAAGTCTCGCCCACATCGTCTACGGCTGTCAGGACACCACGGAAGCAAAGCTCCAGAGCCTGGCCCAGCAGAAAAAGATCTCCGAATTTGAAACGGAGGTCTATATCGATTCCCTCTCCAGGATCCGGAACCGGAAGTTCCTGGATGAAAAACTCATCTATGAACCCTGTCAGGCAGTGGTCATGGCGGACATCGACCGGTTCAAGGAGGTCAACGATACCGCCGGCCACCGGGGCGGTGACGAAGCAATCCAAAAGGTGGCGGAGATACTGGAACAGTCCCTCAGAAAAGAAGACGTGGTCCTGCGCTACGGCGGTGACGAGTTCATGATGGTATTTTTCTCCATCACCGAGGAGGATCTGAAAAAGAAACTGGCCCACCTGAAAGCAGAACTGCGGAAGATCCGGATCAGCAGCAATCAGGAGGTAGTGATCACCATGAGCTTCGGTGCCGCCTTCGGAACAGGGCTCGTGAACAATCTGATCAAGACCGCGGATGAAGCGCTGTATGAATCCAAAAAGACCCGGGATACCTATACGGTGATCGAATTATAAGAGTGTTGCAAAAACACATAAGAACCAAAAAAGAAGAGCCTGCAAGGGCTCTTCTTTCGTGGAAGCAAGGAGGCTCGAACTCCTGACCTTTCGCGTGTGAGGCGAACGCTCATCCCGGCTGAGCTATGCTTCCGTACAACATTAGCATTATAACACGGAAGGATGAAAAATCAAACCATTTTTTCCGTCAACAGTTCCGCATACAGCGCCGCGGGATCCGCGAGCACCCGGGTGGGGCGGTACTGCGTGGTCTCAAGGTCGGCCAGGGTAGCCTCCCCGCACAAAAGCAGCGCCGTATCCACGCCGGCATTGATCCCGCAGGCGATGTCCGTGTAGAGCCTGTCTCCCACCACGATGGTCTTCTCCGGAGAAAAACCGAAAGTGCGCTGCGCGCAGAAAACCATCTCCGGTGCAGGCTTCCCCAGGTACACAGGCTCCCGTCCGGTGGTAACCTGCAGCATTTCGCAGATGGATCCGCAGTCCGGGATGAACCCGAAGGGCGCGGGGCACCGCAGATCCGGATTGGTGGCATAGTAAGGCGCGTCGCAGGTCTGCAGCATCTCCGAAGCCCGGCAGAGCTTCTCATAGGTGATCTCGCTGTCGTAAGCCACCAGGATGCAGTCCGCATCGCTGCTGACCTCCTCCGTCACCTGCAGGCCTTTTTCCCGGAGCTCCGCCACGTAGGAAGCGGTGGCCAGACAGTAGATCCTCTTCCCCACAAAATGCTCCGTCAGGAAAGCGGTGGTCACGGTGCCGGAAGTGATGAACTGCTCCGGCAGGGTCTCCAGCCCGAACACCTCTGCAAAGCGCCGCACGTAATCCTCCCTGCTGCGGGTGGAATTATTCGTCAAGAAAACGCTGACACCGCCCCGGCTCCGGATCTCAGAAAGAAGCTCTCTGCTACCCGAAAAAAGCCGGTCTCCCAATGCCAGCGTTCCATCAATATCAAATAAAAACAGTTTTTTCTCTGCGACTGTCATGTACGCTCCCTGTCACGCGCCGTTATTCTCTGAAGCTTACGGACGCATGATATGGATCGCATGCTTCTCGATCCGCACGCTTAAAGCATCCGTCTTCTGTGCCACTTCTCCGTCCGTATGGACCCACAGAGGCTCCTTCGTCCGGATCTCAAAGCTGTCGGTATGATAGGTGCTGATACCGCGCACATGCAGATGCTTTCCCTTCAGTGCCAGAGGCAGGGAAATGAGCACCCTTCCTTTACTGATATTCTGCACCATGCACAGATCCAGCATGCCGTCATTGTCCACGGCGCCGGGGCAGAATTCAAATCCGCCACCTTCAAAGCGCTGGTTCATGCCGGCGATAAACAACAGCTTGGAAAAAGCAATCTCCCGTCCGTCTCCCAGGGTAAGGGTTCCGTCGGTGCGTCCCGCGGTAAAGATCTGCTTGATGGCGATGGAGAGGTAGGTGAGCTTTCCCAGCTTTAACTTGTTCAGGCTCCCTTTTAAGCTGCTGTGCATGGCCTCCTCGCACACCGCAGCGTCAAAGCCCATACCGCAGCTCACCAGGAATCTTCTGGTGTTGCCGCCGGGATAGGTGAGGCTCCCCATATCCATGAGGGAGGGATGTCCCGTGCGGAAAATGATATCCAGGGCCTGCTTCGTGTCGGCGGGAATGCCCAGGCCTCTGGCCAGGTCGTTGCCGGAGCCGGTGGGCACATAACCCAGGACGATGTCCCGGGTGCCGTGGAGTCCCTGAATGAATTCGTTCATGGTACCGTCGCCCCCCAGCACCACAATGCGGATGGGGCGCTCAATCTCTGAAGAACAGATATCGCCGGCGATACGGATCAGGTCACCCTTTGCAGTGGAAAACCATGCCTTGTAGAGGATGTTGTGGCGCCGCAGATAAGGGCGAACCTTCTCCTCCCACATGATCTTGCCGCTGCCGGTCCGTGCTGCCGGATTGATCACAAAATGATAACGAGCCATCTTTCGGCTTTTCTCCTTTCGGAATACTCTCGTACTACAATAGACCGCTTCGCGCTCTATTGTCAGCATTTGAAAGGAATAAGCCCTTTGGGCTTATTCTAGCTCTAATGTACCACATTTGGCGAAAGATTTACAGCGTTCCGAAAAGAGATTCGAAAGGGCCGCTACTGCACGGTAAAATACTTCTCCGGCACTTCCACATCGGTGGATCCCATGTAAAATCCGGGATCACCCATGATGTAGGTGTCCTGGTAGATCAGGATGGTGTTGTCCACGCTGACACCGGTATCGGCATCGATGTATTTGCTGCCGTTCCAGTCCGCGCCGGGAGAAAAGACCTGGTAAGCCTTGGAAATGTCGGCAATGTCCGTCAGCTTACTCTCTCCCAGGATCACGTTCCGGACATGCTCCGCAAGGCCCGCAGACACGGTATAGCTGTAGGAATAGGCCCAGGTACCGAATCTGCCTGCACCGCCCTTTGCAACGATGGCATCCTCCACCGTCTTCAGGATCTTCTCAAAGTCCCCGGACGCCTCTGCCAGATCCAGGTCGAGGGCTCCGGGATATCCCATCAGCGGGGAAGGAAGATCTGCCTCGATAAAGTAACCGCCGTGCTCCAGCAATTCCTTGATCAGGGGCTCGGTGTGCGCATCATTGGTGCAAAAATAGGCCGATTTCGTGCCATATTTATCGATCCATTCAGGCGCATGCTCCTCGATAAATGCCTGGGCGCCGGGAACGCCCACCTCGGTGATGGGATCCGGTGCTTCCTCCATGGCAAACCGCATACCGAAGTCCTCGCAGGCCTCCTTCATGATGGCCACTTCTCTTGCGATGGTATCGTAGGAAAGGTGCCGCTCAAAGGATATGTGGACGAAACTGTCGCAGCCCAGCTCATGGGCCGAACGGACGATGAGGTAACCTCTCGCCACAAAATCATTCACCACCACCAGGTCGGACACAGCGCCGATCTCAGGCAGATCCTCATGCGCCTCTCCTGCCACACAGATGATGTCGGGACGCTTTTCCTTGATCTGCCGGAAGGCTTCCGCCGTTCCGGGAACCGCCTGGTTCACGACGATGGCCTTCATTTGAGGGTCATCCGCCAGATTCACGATGGTCTGCACCGTGGTGTCCAGCTCTTCTTCGAAATTGTCGGGATAGATGGCCAGGGTCACCAGGTCCGATCCGTATTTTTGCAAAAAGGCTTCGGCTCCCCGTCTGTCATCCTCGGACTGAGCCATGGAACCGGTGACGATGCCGATACGGAAACCTTCTTCCCCATCCTCCGCAGGTTCAGAATCCGTCTGCCCCTGAGCATCCGCTGCAGTATCCGCAACAGGCTGCACATCGGTCTGCGTACTCGCAGTCGCAGCAGTATCAGGCTGCGCCGAGGCGCTTTGCTGCGCTCCGCAAGCTGTCAGTCCCATTGTCATGGCCGCTGTCAGAAACAGGGCTAACATCTTTTTCTTCATACATGACTCCTCTTCAATGCAGTAATTTCTACGTCACTGTTTTCGGTTCTTTTCCACAAATTTTGCGGCGCTCTCGATGTCCTTTACGAAAACGCCCTTGTAATCCTCTCCCAACAGTGCCTTCAGCTCCCGGAGCTTCTCGGAAGAAGGGCTGATGCCGATGACCACAGGTTTCTCCGCGCTGTCTCCCGCCGCATTTTCGGCAGTTTCGGAACCGTCCTCGATGAGCTGCGCAGGCAGGATCCGCTTCAGCAGTTCCTCCAGGTCTTCATACATGATGGGCTTGCTGAGATAATCGGAAAATCCTTCCTTGATGTAGTTTTCCCGGGCTCCGGCGATAGCATCCGCCGTCAGAGCCACGATGGGGGTATCGTCTGCCAGATGCTCCTTCCGGATGGTCTCCAGGGTTTCCAGTCCGGACATGCCGGGCATCATCTGATCCAGCAACACCAGATCAAAGCTGCGCTCCCGCAAAATGTCGATGCAGTCCTGCCCGGACTCTGCGGTGGTGATCTTCATTCGGGTGGCTTCCAGGAGGGATGCAATGACCTCCAGGTTCATCTCGTTGTCGTCCACGATCAGAAGCTTTGCACGAGGCGCCCGGAAGGCAGCCTTGTACTCCTGTCTGGGGACATGCAGGCTCGTCAGATGATCGGTAAAATCGCCGATGGGCGTACTGTCGATGACGGTCTGCTTCATCTGTGCGGTAAAGGTGGTGCCTTTGCCGTAGGTACTGGAAACATCGATGCTGCCGTTCATCATCTTCAGGAGCGCCATGGTGATGTTCAGTCCCAGGCCCGTTCCTTCGATGTTCCTGTTCCGATCCTCTTCCAGACGCTGGAAGGATCCGAAGAGCTTGCCCTGATCCTCCTCCTTGATACCGATGCCGGAATCGGAAACGATCAGTTTCAGCATCTGCGTCTCGTTATCGTAAGAGACCTCTACACTGACATAGCCCTTATGGGTATACTTGATGGCGTTTCCGATGAGGTTCAGCATGATCTGCCGGACTCTGATCTCATCGCCCCGCAGCAGGGACGGGATCTCGGGAGATACCTGCAGACGATACTCCAGTCCCTTGTCCCTGGCCCGTTTCATGGTCATGTTCACCACATCGTTCATAACGGAGGTGAAGCTGTATTCCACGGGGACCAGCTCCATTTTTCCGGACTCGATCTTGGAAAAATCAAGGATCCCGTTGATGATGGAAAGCAGGGTTTTGCCTGCGCTTTGAATATCCGTTGCGTATTTGCGCACTCTGTCATTGATGTTTTCCCGCAGGATCATCTCATCCATGCCGATGATGGCATTCATGGGAGTGCGGATCTCATGGGACATTCTGGCCAGGAAATCGCTCTTGGCCTTATTGGAAGCATTGGCCGCATCCTTCTCCAACTCCAGCACACGCCGCTCGTAATCCGTCTTCTGCTCTTCGAGGCGCATCTCCTCCATCTCTTTGGCGTTGCTTTTCTCATTCCGGTATGCGTTGTAGTAGAAGGCTGCGATCACCAGGAAGATCAGGGCACAGAGGGCTGCGTTCAGTGCGATCTGTCCCCGCACCTCCGCGTACAGTTCCTTATTGTCCACCACCATCACCACATACCACAGATCCATGATGCGGTTGACGTAGACAGTGCTTTTCTCACCGTCGCACTCGCAGATAAAGGTGGAGGAGCCGTTTTCCATGATCTGCTCCCGGAAGCACTCTCCTTCGCTTGTTTCCGAGAGATATTTTCCGCGACTGCTCTCATCACTGTGAGCGATGATCAGCCCGGTGTCATCCATGATAAAGCCATAGCCTTTCCCGTTGACATTCAGCTCCCGGGTCATGTTCTGGATCCCGTTCAGGAACACATCCAGGGAAATGACATTCTGTCTGTCCGGCAGCATACGGCAGACGGAGATGATCACATCCCCGGTCTGGGCATCCACATAGGGCGGAACGATCACCACTTCGCCACCGGCTTCCTGGGCTGCGATATACCAGTCTCTGGAACGGGGATCGTAATCCTCCGGCGGCTCCCAGTTCAGGCCGTCCAAATATTTGGTCATGACATAGCCGTAGAGACCGTTGAAATTCGGGTCAAAATTCTCCGAAACGTTTTCGGTCTCCGCCACGAGGAACTCATGGATCCGGGCAGGGGTCGATCCGCTGACCAGCATATGATGTACGGAGTCCGCCGTGATATGCAGGACGTTTTTCGCGGTACCGATGTGATTCTCGATCATGGACGAGACATTCAGCATCCTGTCCTCCATCACCGCCTGCACATTGGATGCCGCAGCCCGGTAAAGCAGTCTGGAAGCATAGATGGCCATGACGGTCACAAAGAGAAAGATCATCAGCAGCGGAAGCGCGATGCCGAATTTCCTGAACCCGTATACCTTTCTTTCTTCCGATCCTTTTTTCGTTTCCTGTTCACTCATTTGCAGTCTCCAAGATCTCCGAACTGATGTGCATCACCCGGTCGGGATGATGCTTTTCCTGATACTTCTGCGCAGCGGCGCTGCCCGTGACACAGATGCATTTGTAGATCCCTTCCAGCCGTTCCTTCTCCTGCCGCAGAAGCTCCGGATCCGTTCCCCAAAGCAGCAGGACGGGCAGATCTTCCTTCGGCTGACGGATCATCTGTTTTTCCTTCGGAAGGAAATATTTCAGTATCGCCTCCAGCTTGTCATATTTCACCGGCTTGCTCACATAATCGGAAAAGCCCTTTGCCAGGTAATTGTCTCTGGCGCCGATGATGGCATCCGCCGTGAGGGCGATGACGGGAGTACCGCAAAGCAGGTTCATCTGCTTTAACTTTGCCAGGGTCTCCTCCCCGTTCATTTCCGGCATCATCTGGTCCAGGAGGATCACATCATATCGGGTCTGCCGCACCTTCTCGATGCACTCCCGCCCGGAGGTCACCAGATCCGTCCGGATGGCGGTGTCTCGAAGGAGACCTTCCATCACTTCCAGATTCATCTCATTGTCATCCACCACCAGCACCCGTGCTTCCGGGGCGTAGAGGGATACCTCTTCCATCTCGATGTGATCCAGGTAGTTGCGCACCGCTTTGGAAAAATCTCCCAGGGGCTGAGCGGACACCACCCGTTGCGGCACGGTAACGGTAAAGGTACTGCCCTCTCCGTACACGCTCTCAACTTCGATCTTTCCATCCATCATTTCCAGCAGCAGATTGGTGATATGGAGTCCCAGACCTGTTCCTTCAATGCTGCGGTTCCTGCGCTCCTCCAGTCTGGAAAAGCTTTGGAAGAGCTTCTGCCGGTCCTCTTCCCGGATGCCGATACCGGTGTCAGAGACGCGAATGATGAGATCGATGGTTTCTCCGCCGCCGGGAACGGTATAATCAATGTCTATGGTGACGCCGCCTTTTTCCGTGTATTTGATGGCGTTGTTGATGATGTTTAAGAGGATCTGCCGGATCCGGATCTCATCGCCGTAGAGGCGCGAAGGGATCTTTTCCGACACGATCAGATTGTATTCCAGGTCCTTTTTCTGCGCCCTGTGTCTGGTCATATTCAGCACATCGTTCAGTACGGAAGCCAGGTCGTACTCCACGGGAAGGATCTCGTAATTTCCCGACTCGATCTTAGACAGGTCCAGGATGTCATTGATGATGGAAAGCAGGGTGTTGCCCGCACTCCGGATTTCCGTGGCATATTGCCTGGTCCTGTTTTCCCGGGTATCCCGGATGATCATCTCATCCATGCCCAGAATGCCGTTTAAAGGGGTGCGGATCTCATGGGACATATTGGCGAGGAAATCGTCCTTCGCTTTATTGATGTGCGCCAGTTCATTTGCTTCCAACCGGATCCCGATGAGCTGCTTTATGGTATGGATGATGGCGGTGATCATGAACCCGAAGAGACCGAAGGCCATGAACAGCCCGGAAAATACACCGTTGTGGGCGAACTGGTATACCAGGATCTGGATCACGGCAGCCACCGCCAGGATGGCAAAACCGAAGGCCACCACCTGATAGGATTCGATCTGCTTTCGCTTCAGATCCAGGATGATGGTGGTAAACATCACCACGATGGAGATCAGCGCACACAGCGCCGATGCAGGGAAGCTGTGCACCAGTGTCACCTTCCCCGAGATGAACAACAGACCGCAGACCAGAAAATTGGCGATCTCCAGGACGCTGACCGCCTTATATGCCTTCCGGTATCTGCCCTTTTGCAGGGAATCGATGAAAACAAAGAAGGGTAGCGGCATGATCATCACCATCAGGAAGGGGATATCCGACATGACGGAGATGTTCCTGGTGTAGAGCTGCCGGAAAATGGAATTGGAAAGCACCCAGCAGGCTCCGATGAGGACGCCGATGGAGAGATGCTCCAGCTCCAGATATTTTTTATGGATCAGCTTGTAGGTAACCGAAGCGATGAGGCAGATCACGCCCAGGAGCAAAATGGCGGCACCTGCGAAAAACTCCAGTCCGTATCTGCGGAACAGGTAGGTCAGGATACCGATCCTGGTACCGATGTAAACCTCATACACCATGCTGGAGTTGTACTCGTAGCAGACCCGCAGGATCTTCCCCGCATCTGTCGGATAAACGGAAGCAAATACATAGCACTCCGCGGAACGGTCTCCCAGGAAGGAATAGTCCGTGGTTTTATACTCGGTGCGAAGCTCTCCGTCCACATAGATCTGCATGTCCATGCCGCGGAAGCACAGCACGCTGTAGTCCGGGTTGTAATCCGCAGGAATCACGGTTTCCAGGACGATATCTCCCTCCGTGCGTCCGGGCACGGTAAAGGGCGCAGTGGTGCCGTCCTCAAAAACCTGCTGCCAGCCATCCCCGGGAAGCACATCGCAAATGTCCCCGTTCATGGGCGTGTCGGCAGGAAAGAGAATTTCCCCGATCAATATGTATCCAAACACGATGGTCAGGATAATGGATATGATCAGACTGATCTTCTTCAAGCGTATCCCCCATCTGCAACATCTGCACTACTCGATGGTCTGCGTGATCTGACGGATCAGATCCGCCGCTTCATCGTAGAGAAAATCGGTGATCAGATCCTTTGCTTCCTTCAGCATTCCCGCCTGGGTGATCCGGAAGGGATATCCGGACAGCTTTTCCGTCAGGCTCTTTGCCAGTTCGTCGTCAAAATCATCCAGTGCGTCCAGGAGCTGTGCCGCCACATCCCTCGCCTGATCGGCGGAAAGTTCATCCGCAGGCTTTACGGACGCTGCCGCACCGACGGGCTCCAGCTTCTCCACCAGGGCAGCGTAATCGGCAAGAGTTCCTTCCGTGTTTGCCTCGATGAATGCGGCGTCTCCGCTCTTTCCCGCAAGCTCCAGGCTTTCAAACCGCTTGCCCAGCTCCGTGGCACCGATCATCCTGGAATTGCTCTTCAGAGCATGAACAGTGATGGTAAAGTTCTCATAGTCCTTCGCTTCGAAGAAGCTCCTGGTTTTGTCCCTGTTCTTCTCAAAGCTCTTAAAGAACCGCTGGATCGCGGAAATGTACTTCTCCGGACTGCCCGTAAAGGAGATCCCCGCCTGGGTGTCCAGTCCGATTTCCGACAGTAACGTCAGATTTTCATCAGCGCTCATTTTTTTATCCCCCCGGATTTATTTTTTCAATGCTTTCAGTTCTTCGTTCATCTTCCGGATCTTCCTGCGCCATCCCAGGTACATGGTCAGCCAGATGGCGGCATAGACCAGGAGCCATGCCACGGTCATGATCCAGAAGAGCGTGCTTCCCGGCATCAGCCAGCCCTGAAGATACCCCATCAGGTAAAAGGCGATGAGGGCGGGGATCAGGTGGGTGAGGGTGGCGCGAAGGAGACCCCAGTGTTCCACATCATAGGAGACGGAACCTCCCATTCCAAGTGCTCCGTAAAGCCCGCCGATGAGGATCTCCAGCGGACTCACCTGAGAAAAGCTGAATTCGCCGCCCGCCGTGGCAATGCAGATGAAGATTCCGATGGCACAGCCCATGACAAAGCCGATGCTGCTGAGAATCAGTGCTTTTTTCTGAAATTTAGTCATGTGCCTCGCCTCCTTTCCTCAGCTGTCCCAGTTTGCTCTGGATTTCTTTTACATACCTCCTGGCTACCCAGGTGTCCTCGTCATTTTCAAAGATGATACGGATGGTTCCGGTCATGCTCAAGTCAAAGTTTTGGATCTTCCGCAGGTTCACGATCTCAAAACGGCTGATCCGTACAAAGCAGGTCTGATCCAGCTGATCTTCGAATTCCCGTAAAGTAGACCGGGACTCGTATTTGCCGGATGGCGATACCACACAGAGCTTCCGGTTCTCGGTATAGATCCGAATGATGTCATCCACGGAAATGAAGATGATCTTGCCGCCGTCGTATACTGCGATGTGAGTCTTGTCCTCCCCACCGGGTGCCGACAGTTCCTGGCATTCCAGGATGTACTCGATCTTCACACCCGGGTGGTCGCCGCTTTCCTCCCAGTTCTTCAGGACACGCTTTGCGATCATTTCCGCATCCTCTTCCGTCAGATCCGGAAGAAGAGTAAAGTACCGTCCGGGCTTGCTCTGCAGCACCGCATCGCTCTCCCGCAGGGAGTTTCCAAGAACCCCTGCAAAATCCGTCAGGGCCGTTGCATATCCTTCCTGGGTCGCCCCATCCTCACGCTTTACACTGAAGAGGATCTTCACTGCCTGGTTGGCATACCGGCAAAGGAACCGGTAGATCCAGGTGATGCCTTCCTGCCCGGGCCACATGGCCGTTCCGGGGCGGTTTCGTTCCTTCAGGATCTGAGTGAGACGCTGCATCTCGCTCTCCAGGTCCTCCTCCTTCTCTGTTGCAGGCTCCGGAGAATAGATGGCCGCGCCGTGCTTGCTGCCCTGCTTTACCTGATAGAGAGCCGCATCCGCAAAGCGGAACAGGTCGTCATAGGTTCTGCCGCATTCCGGAACGCGGGCCATGCCCAGAGAGACGCCGATGGGGATGTCGAAGTCCTCTCCCATCAGTTCCCGGCAGGCCTTCGTCATCTTTTCATTCATAGCCTTGGCCAGGGCATCCGCTTCTTTTTTGTGATAGATGCGACGGAAAAATGCCATGAACTCGTCGCCGCCGATCCTGCAGAGCACATCCCCTTCCTGGGCGGATTCCTTCAGGATCCCGGCAAAAGCCTTCAGCACCCCGTCTCCCATCTCATGGCCGTAGAGATCGTTCACCAGCTTGAAATTGTCCAGATCCAGCATGGACAGGGTTCCTTCCGCCTCGGCACACACATCGGGCACTCTACCCGCTGCTCCCGCCTTGTTCAGGAGTCCCGTCATCTTGTCCACGGTGGCTTCCTCGGTAAGGTTCTCGATCATCTTCGCACTTTGGATTGCATTCTGAATGCGCTTCAAAAGGATCTCGCGGTTAAAAGGCTTCCGGATGTAATCCGAAGCGCCGATGTTCAGTCCCTGCTGCTCCTTGATGGTGTCGTTCTCGCCGGTGAGAAAGATCACGGGGGCGGGGGTGCGGCCCAGCTGTTTTTCCTGCTCCCTGAGCTGTCTGTAGGCCTCAAATCCGTCCATTTCCGGCATCAGAATATCCAGCAGGATCAGATCCGGATCCTGCTTTGCCGTGATCTTTAACAGGTCCGCACCGGACCGGACGGCTCTGACTTTGGAATACTGTCCTTCCAACAGCCCCTTGGCATTGGCCAGACTGTCGGCATCGTCATCCACGACGATCACAAAATAGTCCGTCATCGGAAAGATCTCCTTTCGGGAATGATCGTTTCAAAGCGTTGGTATTTCAAAGAAAAGTGTATATGTATACAAAGTTATAATACTGTAAAAACAAACAGAAACGCAAGCAGGAGGTACGAACGGTATAATAGGACGACGAACGGTAAAAAAGGAAACGGGCAGGGGTAATTCCCTGCCCGTTCGTATGCTCAGCCTTCCAATCTGTCAGCATAGATCTTTACGATATTCAGAATGATCTCCACGATCTTGTCCATTTTTTCCACGCTGCAGCATTCATAGGTGCCGTGGTAGTTGCAGCCGCCGGTGCCGATGTTGGGGCAGGGGAGGCCGTCATAGGAAAGTCTTGCGCCGTCGGTACCGCCCCGGACGGGAACGTCCACAGGCTCGAGTCCCGCCTGCCGGATGGCTTCCCTGGCATTCTCAATGAGATGCATGTGGGGCCGGATCTTCTCCAGCATGTTGTAGTAGGAATCCTTCATGACAAGGGTCACGGTGCCCTCGCCGTATTTTTCGTTGATCCTGTCTGCAGCCGCCTGCATCATCCTCTTTTTTTCCTCGAAGAGGGCCTTGTCATGGTCCCGGATGATGTACTGCATCTTTGCGGAGGAGGTCTGTCCCGTGAAGGAGGTCAGATGGAAAAATCCCTCGTACCCTTCCGTGTGCTCGGGACGCATCTGCTCGGGAAGCAAAGCGTGAAGCTCCATCCCCACAAGGGAGGCGTTCACCATGATATCCTTGGCAGATCCCGGATGCACGGAAACGCCCTTGATGGTGATGTCCGCACTTGCGGCATTGAAGTTCTCATACTCCAGGGCGTACACCTCGCCGCCGTCCACGGTGTAAGCGTAAGTGGCACCGAAATGCTCCAGATCAAAATAGTCCGCTCCTTCGCCGATCTCCTCATCGGGCGTAAAGCCGATCCAGAGTTCTCCGTGTGGGATGTTCTCCCGAAGGATGGTCTCGAAGACGGTCATGATCTCCGCAACGCCTGCCTTGTCATCCGCCCCCAAAAGGGTGGTGCCGTCGGTGGTGATGAGGGTGTCACCGATGTATTCTTTCAGGCCGGGGAAGCGCTCCATACTCAGGATATCTCCGCTTCCTTCCAGCACGATGTCGGAGCCGTCGTAATGCTCATGGAGGATGGGCTTCACGTCCTTGCCGGAAGCCTCCGGGGAGGTGTCCATATGGGCGATGAAGCCGATCTTCGTAGCATTTTCATAACCCGGCGTTGCAGGCAGGTATGCGTAGACGTAGCAGTGATCGTCCAGTCTCACGTCCTCCAGCTTCAGTTCTTTCAGTTCTCCCTGCAACATTTTTGCCAGATCGAACTCTCCCGGGAAGCTGGGATGGGTCCCGCTCTCCTCGTCCGAAGTGGTATGTACCTTCGCATAACGGATCAGTCTTTCGTATGCTCTTTCCATGGATGTCATTTCCTTTCCGTTTTTTATTTTCGTTCAGCGGTTCCGGCGGGATCCCCGTCCATGACCGCTGTCAGTCTCTTTCTGAAGAACCGGTACCGCATCCAGGCGGTAATGCCGCTGACGGACCAGACCACGCCCACGGACCACCAGATACCCCACAGACCGATGGCCGGGATGGCGGTGAGCAGGAAGGGTACGGTGAATCTGCCGATGACCTCCACAATGCCGTTGAGCAATGCAAAGAAGGAATCTCCCAGACCGTTCAGCACGCCTCTTACCACATAGATCATGCCCAGCATTGCGTAGAAGAGACTGGTGATCTTCAGGGCCTTGGCGCCCATCTCGATGACCGCTTCCTCCTCCACGAAGATCCGGATGATTCCCTCGCCGAAGAGCTGGATCACGGGCAGCATCAGCACGGAAAATACCACCATCAGGACCATGCCCTTGAGGTACCCCTCCCGGATCCTCTCACGCTTGTTGGCACCGTAATTCTGGCCGGTGAAAGTGGAAAGAGCAGCGCCCAGGGTCTGGTAGGGCTGATGGATGATCTGCTCGATCCTGCTGGTAGCGGTAAAGGCAGCCACTGCCACCTTGCCGTAGGAATTCACCACCTTCTGCAGCGCCATACAGGAAATGGCGATGAGGGAGAACTGCAGGGAAAGAGGAATGCCAAGCTTCAGGATCTTCACGGAGATACCGGCGTCAAACCGCATATCCTCCCGGGTCATGTGGAAATACTCATTTTTCAGGATGGCATAGACCAGGCAGCTGATGCCGGAGACGAACTGGGAAATGATGGTGGCGATGCCGGCGCCCACCACGCTCATGTGGAGGCCGCAGACAAAGAGCACGTCCAGTCCCGTATTCAGTAAACAGGAAAAAATGAGGAAATACAAGGGGGTCTTGGAATCCCCCAGGGCCCGCAACATGGCGGATGCGTAATTGTACAGGGACACAAAGACGATGCCTACGCACATGATCTTCATATAGGCCACGGCATCAGCCATGATCTCCGCCGGCGTATCCAGCATGGACAGAATGGGAGCCGTCAGGAAAAATGCCACTGCGCCCACGATCAGCGGGAACACCAGCATGATATAGCCGGTATTGACGATACAGCTCTTGATCTCACCCACATTCCCCTTGCCGAAGAACTGGGAGGTGATGATCCCGCCGCCGCTGCCGATACCGTTGCACAGGGCGAAAAACAGGAAAGTGACGGAGCCCGTGGCACCGATGGCCGCCAGGGCGTCTGCGCCCACGAACTGGCCTACGATGACGGAGTCCACCAGATTGTAAAACTGTTGGAACAGGTTACCGATCAGCATCGGTATGGAAAAACGGATAATGAGGGAGACAGGGTTTCCCTCGGTCATATTCAAAACTGTGGATCTGTGTGCTTTCATGATTATCCTTCTTTAGGTCTCTTTTTTCCCGGAGTGGGCCTTGCGGAACATGAATTTCCGGACCACGGCTATGCCGATGCGGTAGGGCAGAGGACGGAGCGCCTTGTCCGCCTCCTTCAGCTTTTCCCGGATGGGGATATTCTGCGGGCAGTGCTGCTCACATTTTCCGCATTCGATGCACTGACTGGGGAATGCGGGCTCCCTGGTAAGACCCACGGTCTGGGCATACTGGAACCGTCCCTCGCTCTTGGACTCGATGTACATCGCGTTGTAACAGCGGAAGGCACCGGGGATGTCCACTCCCTTCGGGCAGGGCATACAGTACCTGCAGCCGGTGCAGCCCACCTTCTCCAGCGCCCGGATCTCGTCGGTGACGGCCTTCAAGGTGGCGTGATCCGCCTCCGTGAAATGCCCCGCAGGAGCGGCATCCGCCGTACGGCAGTTCTCCTGCACCATCTCCACGCTGTTCATACCGGAAAGCACCACCGTGACCTCCGGCTGATCGTAGAGCCAGCGCAGGCCCCACTCCGCGGGAGACCAGTTTCGGCCGCTTTCCTGCATGATCTTCTTTGCAGACTCGGGGAGCATGTTCACCAGCTTTCCTCCCCGGAGCGGCTCCATGATCACCACGGGGATCCCCTTGGCTGCGGCAGCCTTCAGGCCGTCCACCCCCGCCTGGGTGTTGACGTCAAAATAATTGTACTGGATCTGGCAGATGTCCCAGTCGTAGTCGTTCAGGATCCGGAGGAACCCTTCCGTGGAGCCGTGATAGGAAAAGCCCACATTCCGGATTTGACCGGCGCGCTTCTTCTCCTCCAGCCACTCGACTGCGCCTACCTTCTTCAGCTTCTCCCACATGGCCACATCCGTCAGATGGTGCATCAGATAATAGTCCAAATGATCCGTCCGAAGGCGCGCCAGCTCCTCGTTAAAGTACCGGTCCAGTGCTGCCCGGTTGCTCACCAGATACTGGGGAAGCTTCGTGGCGATATGAATCCTGTCCCGGATCCCGTTCCGCTCAAAGATCTCACCGATGGCGGCTTCGCTCCCGGGATAGACATAGGCGGTGTCAAAATAGTTCACCCCCTGCCGGAAGGCTTCCATGATCTCCCGCTCCGCCTCGTCGATGTCGATGGCATTTCCTTTTTTCTGAAAGCGCATGCAGCCGAATCCCAGAATCGACAACTGCTCTCCCTTTTTGTCCTGTCTGTATTGCATAAAACCCCCTGCGTTTTCGTTTTTTGCCCGTTTCCCGGACGGGCCCGCTATCATCATAAATCCACTTCCCACGCCTTGCAACGAAAAACCGATTTTCCGTGCCAGGGGCAGGATCAGAAAATCCTCAGAATCCGATCTGCCGCAGCACCTCGTCGATCACCTTCGCATTATTCACAGAAAACTCCGGCGTGATATGGGGCACCTCCCCCTGCTCGATGCAGCGGCTGAGCTGCTCGATCTCCAGTGCGTAATTCTGCGGAACCTCCACGGTGCGGGTGATGATGCCGCCCTCCGTAAAAATCTGATAGCTGACTCTCCCCTGCTGATTGTACTCCACATCCGAGCGAATGCAGCCCTTGCTGCCGTGGATGTAGAGTCTGTCAAAGCGGGAATTGGTATTTTTCCCCAGGTTCATGCCCACCGTAAAGGAAGCCCGGGCGCCGCCCGCAAACTTCATGATGCCCGTGGTCAGGTAATCCACCCCCTGATCCGTCATCTCCGCCACGGCGCTTACCTGCTCCGGCGCCTCCCCCGTCAGGGTCATGATCATGGTGGTGCAGTAGCACCCCAGGTCGTACATGGCGCCGCCGCCCGCCTCCTTATGAAGGCGGAAATCCTCCTCATAGCCCTGGGTCACAAAGGCGGTATCGATGTAGTCCAGCGTCCCGATGATGCCGCTGTCCACATCCTTTTTCAGACTCTCCACGTAGGGGCTGTGGAGATAAGCGTAGGCCTCCATGAGATGGACTCCGTGTTCCTTCGCGATGCGGAACATCTCCTCCGCCTCCGCCGCATTCATGGCCAGCGGCTTCTCGCACAGCACATGCTTTCCCGCTTCCAGCGCCGCCTTCACCCAGGGGAAATGCAGATCGTTGGGCAACGGGATGTAGATGGCCTGCACCTCCGGGTCCTCCACCAGCTCCCGGTAGCTGCCGTAAGCCTTTGTAAAGCCGTACTCTTCCTTAAAGCGCTCCGCCTTCTCAAGGCTCCTGCCGGCGATGGCGTAGAGCTCGCAGTTTTTTGCCTGATGCATCCCCGGGATCGTGCACCAGCGTGCGATGTTTGCTGTTCCCAGTATTCCCCATTTTACCATGTTCATTTCCTCCGTATGCGCATTTAAATGCATATTATATTATGCCCCTTTTACGGAACGGAAACACGCCCATTTTTGCTCTGTTTTGACGGAAATATGTGAGGAGTTTGTCTGAATAAAAAGAGGCCTCTCCTGCGGATGCAGGGGAGGCCTTGTTCTATTCTCTTGATTCTTTACAGGAGCCCGAAGCTCTCCAGCAGATTGTAAAACTCCTCGGACTCGGTAAAGCCGTAGATGATCTCCAGACGATCCGCACCGGTCTCCAGCTTCGCCATCCAGTAGGCAAAGCCGCCCTCGTCGGGCTCTCTGTCAAAGAGTGCGTTGTACATGTCCGTGACGAACTCGGCGTTGGATTTTTCCTTGTCCAGATACTCTGCGGAGAAGAAGAAGCCCTCTCTGGCTACCCAGGCAGCCTGCATGGATCCGGAGGCAATGCCCTGCACCCAGTAGTCAATACCGCCTTTTTCTCCTGTTCTGCCCAGACACTTGGTGTAGAGCCGCTCCACGAAACGGCGGATGCCGGGATTTACGGCCGTTCCGTCCTCATTCATGATGCCTCGGACGATACCGTAGGCTTCACAGAGATTCTCAAACTCGGGAGAATTCACGAATCCGCTGAGGACATAGGCTCTGGTATAGCCCCTGCTCAGATAGTCCAGCCAGCCGGTAAAACCTTCCTCATCGGGATCTCTGTTAAAGAAGGTGCTGTACAGAACCGTCAGGTACTCGGCGTCGCTTAAGCCCCGGTTTGCAAACTCCTCGCCCATGATGAATCCCTGGGCCAGACCCGCGCCGTCATTCACATGATCCAGCAGCTGGCGGGTCCAGTGCTCCAGGCCTGCTTCTTCCGCCTCACGTCCCAGAGCTTCGGTGTACATCCGGGCCACAAAGGCTCTCACCAGAGCTTCCGTGTCATCATCATCATCATCGGAGCCGCCGCCCTGCTCGGTGGTCAGGCGGATTGAGATATTCTGTCCCTTAGGCAGATAGGTGTAGGAGTTCCCTCCCCTGTCATAGAATCTGTCAGGAAGAGGAACATCCAGGTTCAGATTCTTCGGCGTTTGAATGGTGGTCAGGGAACGGCAGGCCGACAACATTCCAAAGGCTTCCGTGACACTGCTCATGTCCCATCCGCTCAGATCCAGGGAGGTCAAAGCGCCGCAGCCGTAAAAGGCGCATTCTGCGTCCGTGACATTTTGAAGGTTACAGTTGGTCAGATGCACGGAAGTAAGACGGGTGCAACCATAGAACATGTAGCGCAGGCAGTCTATCACCACACCGTTTTCGGCAGCAAAGGAGCTGACGGTATTTTGCACGCAAAATCCGGTGCCGCTCACGGAATGAAGTCTGCTGCTGATATGGGTGCGGTATTCTCTGCCATTGACCCTGGCGATGGCAGGAACCACAAGCGTTGATGCGGTGCCGTTGTAGCCGGAGAGGCGGATGATGCCCTCACCGTACTCAACTTCATACTCGTAATCGTTCTGCCAGGTGGTGTCCTCTTCCCCATCATCGTCAACGGGCTCGTCCACATCGGGGGTGGGGGCGGTCCGGGTAACATTGTAGGTCTTCCCCGCGTAGCTCACAGTGGCAGGATGATCACTCAGAGGACCTCCGTTCAAAGATCCCACCACTTCGGCGGTATAGGTCCCGTTGCCGCGGGTGGTGATCCCGTTGGTGATAAAGTACTGATAGTCTGCGTCCGTAAAGTAGGGAGAAACGTGGCTCTCGGAGCCTGCATCCTCATCAAGGATACAGTTGGAATACTCCATGTAAGTCGGGATCAGGCTTGCCCACTCCGCAACATCCGAGGATTCTGCCTCATGACCGTTGATGTAATCACCGCCCCTTCGCTGCCCCGCAACGTTGTAATAGCCGTAATCATAATCGGCACCATCACCATCATCCCAGGTGGTATCCAGGAGATACCAGTGATTGTGGAGCTGCACCATGTTCCAGGCGTGGCTGGAGCCGGTGACATTGATGGTCCGGATCCCTACTGCGTTCAGAAGGAGCCCTGTGGTGGCAGCGTAGCCTGCACAGACCGTAAGCCCGTCATGGATCAGGGAATAAGCCCCCTGCTCCCAGTCGATCCTTCTGACCCCGCTGTCGTAGATAAGGGAAGAATTGTTCGCAGCTTCATAATCGTAGGTCGTATGTTCGCAGATGATGTCATGCAGGATCCGCTCCTTCTCCTCGGGAAGGGATGCGGCATTTGCCTGCCGGATCCATCCGCTGACCACATTCGTAAACTCCTCTACGGCTGCGCTTCTGCCCGCCCCCGTCTTAAACTGGGGATAAAGGGTGACAATACCTGCAGAGCCGTTGATGGTATTGTTGATGACGAAAAACTGCGGATGGCTCAGCTTAAACATGTAATTGATCTGAAAGCCGTTCAGATGATCCAGGGTCAGGTCATCGGTCCTGACAGAGATGGAAGTATAGTCAGCGGTGCTGTTTTGCATCACCTGAATGCAGGCTTCCTCCATACGGTGCCAGCACTCCCGCTCATCCTCTGTCAGCAGGTTGTAGGCGGCGGTGGGGTGGAACTGTCTCCAGAAAGTGGAGCCGCTTGCGAACTGTACCGCTTCTTCGGAAGGCTCGTAGTAGTAGCAATCCGCTGCAGTAACGTCGATCTCCTCTTCCACAGGAATGACAACCGTGTCAGCATATTCGTACCAGTCGGGGAAGTAGGCCTCCGCTGCGGCTGTCTGCTCTGAGATGAGTTCTGCGCTGTCTTCAAAAAGCTCCGCAGTCTCTTCAATCTCCTGCGCCGGTGCGTACTCTGCTGCCTGCAATGCCTGGGCGGGCATTCCCGTGACCAGCAATGCGACTGCGCTGAGCAGACCTGCGATCCTGTACATCCTATACTTCATATTTCCTCCTTTGTCTGCCTCCGGCAGACACCCATGGTGAGATCTGTTAAGCAGATTCTCCGAAGCGAATATTTGCTTTTTTGTTATATCTCAAGGCGTGATTTTTCTTTCTTCCAAAAACGCCCGAATTTCCTCATAACGCTCCAAGAGTGCGTTTTTAGCGGAACCGGGGATCCAGCTTCCGTTATGATGATGCACAGTGTAGCTGTGCTCCGTGTGATAAACAATCCCCGTATCAAAACTCTTGCAGGTCAGCGTCTCAAAAGGATACACCGTAATGTCCCCCACCGACTGGAAGGACCCGTTTTTCTTTAGGCCATGCCGCTCGATGATCTGTGTGTAACGCACCGGGCAGGTGGAAGTATCCCAGGAGCCGTCCTCTTTCAGGTACGGCCTGCGTTCATAGCTCTCGCAGATCTCCTGCAGGATCGGGTGCCCCGGAACTGCTCCCATCCCGGAACCGCATTCGATCCGGTCCATGGACTCAAAGCTCATATATGCATCATTATACAACAGATCATCGATGGGGCGTAACATCTCTACATCCAGATCCATGTAGACTCCGCCATACCTGCGGAGGAGATCCGCTCTGGCGTAATCCGAGGCAAAAGCCCAGTTTTTATCAGAAATGGCCTGGTCGAAAAACAGGCAGCCCTCCGGATGATAACTGTTCAGATCCCAGATCCTGATCTCAAAGTCCGGCGCATACCGCTTCCAGGAATCCAGGCATTTTTGATACAGATCCGGCAAAGGATCTCCCGAGAACCAGATGGCATGGATCTTCTTCGGAATGACAGGCGCGTCATGTTTCCGATATTTCACCGGCGGCTTTTCCGCCGTAAGGAGCTGCAGGTCCTCATAGAGGAATTCCAAATACATGGAGGGGATAGCTTCGAAGCCCGCCAGGTCAGGATCCGCCTGCAACTGCGCCAGCACCTCTCTATGCCCGGTAACGGCGACAAGCAGCACCGCGCGCTCCCTGTCCATCTCTGCCAGACGACTCTTCGGGATCAGGGGAAATGCCTCCCCATTCGGCAGAGAGTTCTTCGTCCCAGCCACATCCACGAATCCCCGGAGCCGATCCAGCAAGCCGCTCTTTTGCAGGAACGGAAGCGTGCTGCTCCGGAAGCGTTTCCCGCTTCCCCAGCAGACGATGTCCTTCGTCTTCAGTTGTTCAAAATACGCTACCAGTGTCATTTCGTACTACCGATAATCAGCCGACACATCCATAAATTCCCTGTTGCCTCGGATATAATCAGCGTAGGCCGTCTCAGCATCCTTGCCATGAAACACCTTGCAAAGTCCGCACATGTCGCAATCTGCGATGCAAGGGAATCGCTCTTTGATATAGCTTCTGCGCTCTTTCTCGGTAGAACCGGTAATCTCCGGTGCATTTCCCATGAGCCAAATCCTCTCAATGTATCTGCCTGCCCTGACGGTAGGTATCCATGTACTCCATGTTGATTTCACGGATCTCCTTCTTTCCGTCGATATAGTCCTGATAGATGTCCCAGGGGCTCCCACCGCCCAGCCAGCAGGAGGAACAGTTTTCACACCCCCCACCGCAATCCAGGGATGCCTTCACGATCTGTTCGCGCTCTTCCCGAGTTGTGTCTTTGATCAGAATGGATTTCATGATTATCCTCCCCTCACACTATCAGTATAAGCGATGGGCTGTGTATTACAAGGATTCCTACTGCTCCGCTGTTCGTCGCAGAGTCACTCCCGATTTGCCAAAATAGAACGGCTGCGGATTGCCCGGATCACCATGAATACGGGGACCAGCAGGAAGCTGACGGTTACAAACAGGAAACCGTTCTTTACGGTAGCATCAAAAAGTACCAGAAAGTAAGCTGCCGCCTCCGCCAGAAGACAGAGGATGACAGCCGGGATCAGGAGAAGGATGAAGCCCGTCTTCTGCCCCTTGGTATACCCCTCTTCATGATGGGCCAGCACCGCACCATGCCACTTTCCCAGGAGAAAACACCCGGTGGAGGCAAGCAGGATCCCGGCCGCGTAGCACAGGGGGTTCACCTCCACAAGCTTCGTGGACCAGGGGAAGAAAAAGATCCAGGTGATCCGGGTATCCACCACTTCTGCCATGGAATACTCCAGGAAAACCGTGCAAAAGCCGAGAACGATCAGGGCAAGATAGTAAAGAACGCTAAGTCCAATGATCTTTTTGAAACGATACATGTCACTCCTCTGAATCATAAATCATTAACCAACAATATTTTATCACGCAGTCGCGGCATAGCAAAATATTCACGATCGTGAACGGCAAAAAAAACTTGTCATGAATCGAGGAAATGACCCTGAATCTGTCCTCACACTTAGCTGCTACTCGCCTGGGGCTGTCCGTTCAGGACCTGACCGCCAAGATGATTGCAAAAGGATATAAGGTGCCTGAAACCGTATAATCCTGTCCCATGAAACAGCAAGGAGAGCATCCCACGATGCTCTCCTTTTCTGTCCTATTCTATCACAGCGCTCCGCTACTTCTGCTCTTTCTCGAAATCCGAGATGAACTTCAGATTGGCTCTTTCGTACTCGTTCAGCACGCTCTCATCGAAATCCGCGGGATCCACAGATCCGAAATACCAGGGCAGCGCATCAAAGTATGCCTGCAGGGTTTCGTCCTTAAAACGTCTGCCGTGGCGGGCATAGATCTCGTTTCGGGCGATGCGCAGCTCCTCCGCAGTGAGCCCTTTCAGATCCTCTTCCGTCAGTTTTCTGACATCGCTGTCAGGGAAGATCATTCCGTCCGTCAGGGTGCTTTGGTCTACATCACCGCCACCCACGGGATCCAGAACGAACCACTCGGGAAGGTTATAGGCAAACCTCAGCGTATCTCCCTCTTCCGTGAATCCCACGATATTGCGATCTCCATAGGATCCGTCGTAGGTGATGTGATACATTCCGTCCTGCAGGTAGCCGCTGATCACATCCACTTCCGCACGGTTGGTGTCACCGTGCTGGAACAGATACAGGTCGTAATCCTTCAGGTAGACCCAGTCGTCCAGGGGATAGCTCATCTCGGAATAGGCATAGCCCGTGGTGGCTTTCACGTAGGCTTCCAGGTCCTTCCCCTTGATGGCGGTCAGGTCGGTATAGATCTCCTCCTCTCCCGTCGCTTTCAGATATGCCTTCAGCACCTCGTCGGAAGGATACCCGGCATCGATGCCTGCTCCGTCATAGAACACATCAGCCCAGTAGATGTCCTGGGGATTGGAAAAATACCCGAGAAGGAACCCATAGTAGCCGTCATCGTTCAGCTTCTTTTCCAGGCTTTTCAGTTCCTGCTCTGAAAGGGGTGCCTTGGCTGCGGAGGTCAGACCGCTTTGCAGTGCTTCCGCCAGGGGCGTCCAGGAAATCTTCACACTCTCATACTGATCAGACAAAGAATAAAAGGCATCGTCGGACATGTCCACCCGTTCTGCCTGATTCATGTCCCAGATGCCGGTGGTGTTATGGAAAATGGCCAGGCCACCGTTTGCCACATCCTCCTCGGAGAAATAGAAATCATCCCAGGTGATCTCGGCCCCGCCGGGCTCTAAGTGCCATTCTCCGATGCAGGAACTCCAGGCGCTGCTGGAACCCGAATTGTAGAAATGCCCGTTTCCCATGTAATGCTGTCTGTTGCGGGACCATGCTTCCAGGAAGCAGACCGCCTTATCGTCCTTTACGGTATAGCCGGAATAAACGAAATTCCGAATGTCTTCGGACTCATATTCAAAGTTGTTGTCTTCGCCGATGAGGAGTTCCTTCACCCCGTCGCCGTTGATATCCTCCATCACATAACCGATGGTCTGCATCAGGTCGTCGTCGCCGGGGTACATGATCCGCTCCATGATACCGGTAGAAAAATAATCATACTCCATCTCGTAATCATATCCTTCGGTGATCATGCCTATCACTTCGGAAAGGATTGGACCGTAAATCTTATCATAGTCGGGACCGGCATCTTCTTCCGGAAGGTCCGCAGCAGACGCGCCGCTCTCATCGGCACCGGCCGATTCACTTTCGGCACCGGAATTCGCAGTTTCCCCTGCGCCTGCCACATTCTCAGTTCCCGTATCCGTCGCTATTTCCGCAGCATTTTCCTGTCCGCTTTCCGGTCCGGCCGCCGCGCTGTCCTGCTCCTTATTTCCGCATCCGAAAAGCAGCGAAGCACACATCATGGTTGTGAATATGGTAAGTATCCTTTTTCTTCTCATGTCATTGCCTTCCCATGGTAGTTCCGATTTCAAGTCACAGGATCCATTTCGTAGAATCACGGTTTCCCAACTAAAATAATATCACATTCTCCCGTGCAGACAATCGCTGAACCGTCGCCTTTACCGTTCCTGCCACCGTAGGGTAAAGCAGGTTCCCTCCCCTACGGTGCTCTCCGCCGTCAGGCTGACGGCCAGCAGATCTGCCGCCTTCTTTGCCAGATACAGTCCCAGGCCGCTGGACTTCTGATCCAGCCGTCCGTTCACACCGGTGTAGCCCTTCTCAAAGATCCTGGGCAGGTCCTCCGGAGAGATGCCGATGCCGGTGTCTGAGACCTTCAGGGCGTTGCCCTCTACCTCGATGGTGACAGACCCTGCAGGGGTGTATTTTACAGCATTGCTCAGGAGCTGCTCCAGGATACAGCCGAACCATTTCCGGTCGGTGACCACCTTTGCTTCGGTTCCCGCATAGTTCATGCCGATGCGTTTTTCCACGAACTGGGGTGCCAGCTTGCGGACGGATTCCCGGATGAGCTCGTCCAGGTCATACTCCCGGATCACCAGGTCATTGGAACTGCTGTCGATGCGGATGTATTGCAGTGCCATCTCCGCATAGCTCTCAATGCGGGTAAGTTCCACGGAAAGGGCCCGATGCTCGGGGGTGTCCTCTGCGAGTTTTAACCGCATCACGGCAATGGGTGTCTTGATCTGGTGGACCCAGGCGGTGTAATAGTCCAGCATGTCCTGTCGGTCCTCATCCGCTTCCGCGGTGATGCGCTCCATCTCCGCTCCCAAGCGCAGGATCATCTCCCGGTAGTCGTTTTCAGCAAGCGTCCGCCCCTCCGGCAGGGAACGCCAGTCCGCCAGAATGGATGCCAGGGTATGGGCCCGCTCCTCCCGCTCCCGCCTTTCCCGGAAAAAGGAAATCACCAGACAGACGACGAACAGGACTGCTGCCAGCACCGTGGAATAGATCAGCGGTTCCGTCGTGATATCGTACAGAAGAAAAACCGACACGTTTGTCAGAGTGATCACCGCAAAAAGCAGAATAGTCAGTCGATTTTTTCGCAGGACTTCTTTCAGAATGCTCATGAGATCATATACCCGCTTCCCGGTTTGGTGATGATGACATCGGCAAGACCCACCCCCTCCAGTTTCTTCCGGAGCCTGGTCACATTCACGGTGAGGGTGTTCTCCTCCACAAAGCAGTCATCATTCCAGAGTTTTAACATGAGGGCGTCGCGGCTCACGATCTTCCCCCGATTTTCCAGCAGTGTATGCAAAATCCGGAACTCGTTTTTGGTAAGATCCAGGGTACTGTCCCCGATCCGTACCGTATTGTCGTTCAGGTTCAGCACCGCGCCGTGAAACTCCATGGTGCTTCCGCCGTTGCCGCCGATCTCGTAGCTTCTGCGCAGCACTGCCTGAACCTTGGCAGACAGTACCATGGGATCCACAGGTTTCGCCAGGAAATCATCGCCGCCCATGCCGATGGCCATGACCAGGTTCATATTGTCGGAGGCGGAGGACAGGAACACGATGGGCACGGTGGAGAATTTCCGGATCTCCCCGGTCCAGTAGTAGCCGTTCTGAAAGGGGAGCATGATATCCATCAGGATCAGCTGTGGATCGTACGCCCGGACTTCTTCCGTAACCCCTCTGGGATCCTCCATCACCCGCACTTCGTTGCCTGTGTTTTCCAGTATTTTCTTTACTTCTGCCGCCAGAGCGGCATCATCTTCCACCAGATAGATCCGATACATCGCTTTTCCCTTTTCGTAAAACGGCTTTCAGCCGCCCCCCGAAAGGGAGCGGCTTTGGCCTTAGTGCACGATCTTATAGTACGTTTTTGCGGTCATGAGATAGACCACCGTATACACCACCGCAAATACTGCCAGTGTGATGAGGGTACAGATCACGAACAGCTGTATGTTGGTCAGCATCAGGATCTTCAGGAGTTTTGCCAGGATGGGGAAGGCAAAGGCCGTGTGGATGGCCGCGGTGATCAGGGGCAGGAAAAACTGCAGTACCAGCTGGCTGCCGATGGTCTTTTTCACCTCGCTGCTCTCCATGCCGATCTTCTCCATGATCTGGAACCGTTCTCTGTCCTCATATCCTTCGGAGATCTGCTTGTAGTAGATGATGAGGATGGTGGTAAAGAGGCATACAAATCCCAGCAGGATTCCCAGGAACAGGAAGGTGCCGTACATATCGAGGATGTTTTGCAGCGTCTCCCACTTGGTATCCATGATGATGCTGGCCTCGGGATAGACTTCCCTGACCTTCGCACGCAGTGCTTCCGCATAGGCAGGTCCCTGCTCGATGGCCACATCGTCATCGGAAAAGAGGACGCCGATCCGTCCGATGTAGTCGGAGGCATAGGCACCGTAGGCTTCCTTTTGGGCACGGTAGATGTCTTCCATGACTTCCTCGTCCGCCACCACGATGCCCACCACATCCACCAGGTTACCCATGCTGGTACTGACGGGGAAGTAGGTGGGGCGCTCCGCTACGGTGTAGGTCTTGCCGTGAATGACGAGGGTGTCGGGAATCTCATCCAGGTTGTGGATGGTGGACATGATGCGGCAAAAGCCGATCTCGTCCTTCTGCAGGTCTATCATGTCATTGTCCGTGTGGATGATGGACTGATTTTTCAGATGATTGAAGGTCTCCTGGGTGATGTAGACCACGCCGGTGAGTTCCTCGATATCATAGCCGCCGATCACCTGATTTTTGGTAAAGAGCTGGTCGTCCCGATAGAGGTAGGACACTTCCAGCAGGTTGGAGGAGGTGACGTTTTCGAGGTCGATGCCCATCTCCTCCGCCGTTTCCTGGGCAAAAGACTTCAGGTCGTCTATGGGAACCGGCATTACATTCTCCTCCACCACGCGGCTGGCGGAGAGATAGAGCTGCTCGGGATAGTTGCTGTTGATGGTGTCCTGCACGCCGCTGTAGAGGCTGACGGTGGTGGAGATCATCACCAGCACGCCGGTGGCCAGGATGGCGATGGATGCGAGACCCACCGCATTTTGTTTCATTCGGAACAGGAGTCCCGCCACAGCGGGCATGTGCCGCTTTTGATAATAGTACCGGCGATTGTGCTGCAGGCACTTCAGGACAAAGGTGGTACCGGTCACGAAGAGGCAATAGGTGCCCACGATGACCAGCAGCACCGCTGCGAAAAAGAGGAGCAGCGCACGCAAGGGACTCTGAACCGTCAGAGCGATGGTGTAGCCCGCCCCCAGGGTACCGATGCCCAGGAGCAGCAGGAACCACTTCACCCTCGGCTCACGCTCGCCGGTATGTCTGCCGGCCATGAGCTCCACGGGCTTCATCCGCAGGATGGTAAAGCTGCCCACCAGGAAGGCGAAGAAATCCAGCACCAGGAAGATCACTACGGGAAGGAGCAATGTCTTGGCATTCAGGTAATAGAAGCCCGCCACCACCTTCGCGTGGAGCAGTCTGCAGATCAGCAGGGACGCCGCCTTGTAAAAGAGGATCCCGAAGCACAGGCCCAGTGCCATTGCGCTGCCGGATGCAACCAACGACTCGGAGAACACCACCTTGATGATGTGGCGCTTTCCCATACCCAGTACATTGTACAGGCCGTACTCACTCTTCCGCCGCTTCATAAGGAAGCTGTTGACGTAGAGGATGAGAACGAAGGACAAAAGTCCGATGACAAATGCGGCAAAGCTCATAAGGAAGGGCAGATAAGCGCCGCCCAGGGCATCCCCCAGTCTTTCGTCCAGTGCCAAGGTGATGCAGATGTAAAAGCACCCCAGGAGTCCCGCTTCCGCCAGGATCCGGGGAATGTAGAGCATGGTATTTTTCCGGATGTTTTCCAGAGCCATGCGAAGATAAAAACCTTTTTTCATCTCCGTCACCTCCCTGTCCGCAGCATGGTGAGGGTGTCGGAGATCTTCTTATAGAGCTCCTCATTGGTGGCTTCCCCGCGGTAGAGCTGATGGAAGACCACGCCGTCACGGATGAAGAGCACGCGATTTGCGTGGGATGCCGCATCGGTGGAATGGGTCACCATGAGGATGGTCTGCCCGTTTTCGTTCATCTGGGAGAAGACCCGCAAGAGCTCGGCGGAGGACTGGGAATCCAGGGCGCCGGTGGGCTCGTCTGCCAGGATCAGCTTGGGGCCGGTGATGAGGGCACGGGCAGCGGCTGCACGCTGCTTCTGTCCGCCGGAGACTTCGTAGGGGTACTTGTTCAGCAGTGCGCTGATCCCCAGGGACTCTGCGATGGGCTGCAGGCGCTCCTCCAGCTCTTTTCCATTACGCCCGCCCAGTACCAGGGGCAGGAGGATGTTGTCCTTCAGGGTGAAGGTATCCAGCAGGTTAAACTCCTGGAATACGAAGCCCAGGTTCTCTCTCCGGAAGGCTGCCAGCTCGTTTTCCTTTACGCTGTCAAGGCGCTTCCCCTGGAGCTCCACGCTGCCGGCGGTGGGCTTGTCCAGCGCTGCCAGGATGTTGAGGAGTGTGGTCTTTCCGGAACCGGACTCACCCATAATGGCCACATATTCTCCGCTTTCCACGGAAAAGTTTACGCCCTTCAGGGCCTGGACCTGGGTGCCGCCCAGTCTTGATGTATATGTTTTTTTCAGATCCGTTACTTTCAGAATTTCCATTCCGTATTACCTCCGTTTCGATGTTTCTGAAGTCATCTTATCGAAACGGAATTCCCGCCGACATCGATTCATGTGACAATGATGTGACAGATTTGTAAGGTGCTCACAGGAGCTTATTTTTCAGCTTTTCCAGCGTAATGTGATCGATCCCGACGGAGGAAAAATAGTCCGCTGCGCTGCCGTGGTCGTTTTCCAGCCGTTCCAGCAGCAGACGGATATTGTCCTCGTGAGGAATAACGATATTCATGTCGATCTCCGGGAAGTTTTTCCGGATAAGGTCAAAACGGGGGATATCATTTTGCGCGGTGCGCATGTAGTCGTAGATGATGTCGCTACGACGTACCCCCACCAGCCACAGGAGCATGGCGGTGATGACACCGGTCCTGTCCTTTCCGGCGGTGCAGCCGTAGAGAACGCCGTCCTCCGCCTCCGCAATGGTGCGGAACACCTCCCGGATGTTCTCGGCGTAGGCGATGCGATAGTAGCTCTCCGGCACCGCTGCAGGGCTTTCGGGAATGCCGCTGCCCTCGGTGATGGGGATGTTGTAGTAGGTAAAGCCCGGGACACCTGCCAGCCCGTGAGGTTTTCTCGCCACCTCTTCTTCCGTCCGCAGGTCAATGATGGTGGTGATGTCGGCATCCAGTAGAAAATCGATATCCCTCTGAGACGGATACTCTGCCACGTCGCTGCGGATGATCCTGCCCTGCTTCGTGTAGTTCCGGGTGCCGTCGATGCGGTATCTGCCCAGGTCCCTGGTATTTAAGGTGGTCTCCAGCAGGGAGTAGGGTTGTTTCTCCCAGGCCTCCTCATAGCTGTCGGTCAGAGCCTCTCCCTCATCCAGGGCTTCCAGCTCCCGGAGGCAGATCTCCACCGCTTCCCGGATGTATTCGTCCGCCATCTCCCGGGTAAAGAAGAAGATCTCCTCCTCCGGAATGAGGATAAAGTAGGATTCCATTTTTGCCATGAGGCCTTCGATGTCGAATTCCTCCAGCTCATTGATGGGCTCGGCAGCAAAACCCTCAGGAAGAGTGATGTCGTTGATCAACCCGTACTGCTCTGCCACGTAGCGGTTGATGATGGTGTAGTCCTTGTGGAGCCGCTCGATGTTCCCCGGGATCGAGGGATTCCAGTGATATCTGTCATAGGTAAAATGCCGGAAAAACAGATCCTGAACCAAGTGCAGATAATACCCCAGATACAGGTCATCCTTCCGGATCAGATCCCTGTACCGTTCCCGGAACTCTTCCAGATGATAGGTGCGCTTGTTTAATCCCCACACCTTCCGCTTCAGATGACTCCGGTAATGTCTTCCCGCGTCCGGCAGGATGGCGCCGAACTTCAGTCTCCCCGGATCCTGAAAGCTGCGACGGGCGATGAGCTCATTTGTCACCGCCAGATGAATGATACTGGATGCCATAATGTCCCCCCATAGATGAAAAATACATTCCCCATCAGTTTATCACATTTTGAGGAATTCGGTTTCATGGGTATGGACCACACCGCAAAATATTGTGGATTCGGCGGTGTTATAAAATCTGTTTTCCGTATTGACGAATCCCGAAAGTATATGTTATAAGATAATTGTTCATACATATTATTTCATAAATAATATCATCAAAATATTATGAGGAGGTACTTATGGCAAGAAGTAAATCTACAGAAAAAGAGCCCCGTCCACTGACCGTGGCGGAGCACAAGAAGGTGAATGCGGGTAAGCGGAACCCCGTCAACGAGGCGCTGAACCTCCCCCTGGGGGATCAGTTCGAGGCGGACCTTACGGAAATCCTGGAGAGCGACGCCGAGGAGCGGGGCGAGACCGTGGTCATCGCGCTGGTGGACTTCGACGAATTTATGCACATCAATAAGGATTTCGGTGTCGAGGAAGGTGACAGAGTACTGATCGAGATGGGCCGGTACATTCAGAAGAAGGTGCCGAAGGATGCTACCGTCTACCGCATCGGCGGCGACGAGTTCGGCATTATTTTCAAAGGATTGACGGAGCGGGAGGATATCTTTCTCTTCCTGAACGATCTGAAGAATGATTTCGATGTGGTTACGCCTGATGGACAGAAGCACTCCCTCACCATCGGCATGGCTACCGCTTTCGTGGATGCCACCCGCTGTGCGGAACTGGTACGGAAGGCGGACGGTGCGCTCTTCCGGGCGAAGGCAGGCGGACGCAATCGCGTCACCATGGCCCGGGAGGAAAAGATGATCCCCAAGACCAGCCACTACACCCAGGATCAGCTCCAGCGCCTCTCCAAGCTGGCAAACAGAGAGGGCATCGGCGAAGCATTTCTGCTCCGGGAAGCCCTCGATCTCTTACTTAAGAAGTATGATGTTTAGAAACATATAATTCGGTGCCGGTCTTCAGCCGGGCCAGTCCATCCTTCATCACAGATGCGGGGCAGGCGAGGTTCATTCTCAGGAACCCCTGTCCCGCTTTTCCGTAGATCTCGCCTTCGCTGAGGATGAGACCCACTTCATTTCGCAGGAAATCGGCAAATTCTCTGCTGCTCTCCGTCAGATCCCGGACGTCCAGCCACAGCAGATAGGTGGCAGGGCCGCAGATCGGATGGATCCGGGGCAGGATGGATTTCATCAGCGAGACGGCGTATTGCTTGTTGCTCTCCACATAGTCGTTCAGCGCGTTCAGCCAGGCCTCTCCTTCGTTGAAGGCGGCCACGGTTGCGGTGACGGCGAAAGCATTGGGCTCCGCCACTTCATCCGTATTCAGGGCCCGCCACACCTGATGGCGCAGCAGGGGATTTGCCGCAAAAACGGCTGCGGACTGGAGTCCTGCCATGTTAAAGGCTTTGCTGGCGCTGATGCAGGTGACGCTGATGTTCCTGGCGGTATCGGAGACGCTGGCAAAGGGAACGTAATGCTCTCCCGGCGTTACGATGTCGCAATGGATCTCGTCGGAGATCACGCGGACGCCGTATTTGGCACAGATGTCCGCCACCCGGATCAGCTCCTCCTTCGTCCAGATCCGGCCCCCGGGATTCTGGGGATTGCACAGGATCATGAGAGAGGTCTGGGGATCCGAGAGATTGTCTTCCAGCCGGTCAAAATCCATCTCATACTGTCCGTCCCGCAGCACCAGCGGGCTTTCCAGCACCTGGCGGCCGTTGTTCAGGATGGAATTGAAAAAGATGTTGTACACCGGTGTCTGGATCAGCACCTTCTCCGCAGGAGTGGTAAGCTTTCGCACCATGGAAGAGATGGCAGGCACCACGCCGGTGCAGAAGATCAGCCAGGGGCGTTCGATCTCGAAATCATGTCGCCGCTTCCACCAGGAGATATAGGCGTCGTACCAGACATCCGGGATACCGCTGTAACCGAAGATGCCATGCTGCACCCGGCGTTCCAGCGCTGCAATGACCTCCGGCGCCGTTTGAAAATCCATGTCCGCGATCCACATGGGAAGCTCGTTATCCAGCACCGACCATTTCTCGGAGCAGGTACCTCTTCTGTCGATCACTTTGTCAAAATCGTAATTCATCCTGTTTCTCCTTCAAAGAGAAATCGCATATATCATTTCTCCGAATCAGGAAATCGGTGGGCACGCAAAGCTCACTTATTTCTCACGAATTTCATTCATGGATCTTCAGCTCCGTCTCATGTCCCTGGCCCGAGGTGAGCTCCACATCCGCGGAGGTCAGGTATCTGGGCGCCTGTCCGTTCCTTGCGATGATCTCCGTCTGTCCGTTTCCGACCCACTCACGGTCCAGCACCACCACACCGATCTCATCTGCCACGATCCTGCCGGACAGGGGATTGATGATACTGGCGATGGAACCCTTTACGTCCACATCCACAGTGGAGTATTCAAAGGTCAGGGAAGTGTTGGTGAGGGTGCAGTCCTTCAGCACCAGATTCTCAATGTAACAGAAGCCCTGAAGGCTCTCAATGATGCAATTTTCAAAGGTAAGGTTCTTCGAGTTCCAGCCCAGGTACTCTCCCACGATGTAGGAATCCCGCACCGTCACATTTTCCGTGTTCCAGAAGCTGTCCTTGGAAAGGAGTCTGGAATTGCGGATCTCAATATTTTTCGCACCGTCAAAACAGTAATTGCCGTACAGATCCAGGCCGTCCGCTTTAATGTTTTCGCTGTCCTTGCCAAAATAGTCCCCGCAGGCCACTACCTTCTCCAGGGTCACATTTTTGCAGGTCCAAAGGGTCTCCTGCGCATGGGGCAGGGACACATCCCTCAGGTGCACACCATCGCAGCGGCGGAACTCCTTGGGGGCCTCGATCATGGTATTTTCGATGGTGATATTTTTCCCGTACCAGATCCCGGACCGGGACATCTGGAAAAAGCTGCTGTCCCGCACCGTGGCATTTTCCGCATACCAAAGCGGATACTTCCAGCGGAAGCTCACATGTTGAGCGTCCGTATTTTTCGAGTGCTTCAGCGGCGATTCCCCGTCGTCAAAGATCACTCTGCGCAGCTGCAGATCTTCCCCCCGGAACAGCGCGCGTTCCCCCGTAAACATTTCATCGACATATTCCTTCATAAACACCGTCCTTTCAGTGCATTTGTCGCTTTTTCTTAATGGTAACTTAGTTCGAGCCTGCGGTCAACGGGCTTGTTTTTCTCTCCGGTGCCCGTTTTTTAGCGGCTCTGCCGGTGGTTTGCGGAGCATCAGCTTCCGGTGGATCTGTAGTGGCGCAGGGCCAGGTGAAACAGGCCGGTCATGATGGCAAATACCAGTGCGCCCGACAGAGGTGTCACAAACGCGGTCCAGTCGGGCCAGCCGTAGAGGGGCTTTCCCAGGATCCAGGATGCCGGCACATGCATGGTGAGGGCAAAGGGCGCGACCACCGTAAACAGGGCCCGCAGAGGAACCGGGTAGATATCGATGGGATACTGGCAGGCGCTGCGGCCGCCGTAGGTAATGGCATTGGCCAACTCCACGGATTTGACGCTGTAGATGCTGAAGATCCCTTCGATCATGAAGAGCCCCAGGATCAGCAGGCAGCTCATGGCGATGGATTCCGCCAACACCAGGGCTTTCAGGGGAGTCCAGACCACTTCGGAAAGCCTGCTGCCCATGATGAGGGCTGCTACGCCTACTGCAATGCAGGTGATACGTCGGGGGTCCGTTCCGCCGCAAAGCACCTGGGTCAGAATCCCTCTGGGGCGCACCAGGAAGGTATCCAGCCGCCCGGTGCGGACCATGGAAGGGAAGTCCCCCGTGATGCCTCTGCCGAAGAGCTCGGTCAGATAGAAGGACACGGACATCATCCCGAAGAAGAAATAGAGGTTGCTGCCGGACCATTCCGCCAGGCGCTCAAAGCGATCCACGATAAGGATCACCACCATCATCTCTCCCCCTTCCATCACCAGCTGCGCCAGGGTCTGCATGAAAAAGGAGCTGGGATACTGGAGCTGACAGCGGATCAGCATGCCTATGGATTTTACATAGAGTCGTAAAGTGTTCATATTTTTTCCTTTGATCAGGGATCAGCCTCCCTGCACGATCATACGCTTCCGGTTGGCGTTCCACATACGAAGTCCCAGCGCGATAAGGACTGCAACCCAAAATGCCTGGATCCCGTAGATCCGCAGTGCCTCCGCAGGGGCGTAGACGCCGGTGTAGAGACGGATGGGAGCATCCAGGAGCTGTGCGTAGGGGAACAGGGTAATGACCCGCTGCCAGCTCTCGGGGAACAGGGTCAGGGGCAGAAGGTTTCCGGACAAGGTCATCATCAGCAGGTTCAGGAGACCCTGCATGCCTCTGGGGTCCAGGGTCCGCATGGTAAAAGCTACGGTGATATTCTCCAGGGCACACATACATAAAAAACCCAGAAACAGCGCCGGGACGCAGGCCAGAAACCCCAAAGCCGATGCAGGGGGGACCATGCCCCAGCCCCTGGGCAGACAGAAGGCCACGATCATCATGGGGATGCCGCGCATCAGGCTTCCCATGAGTTTTTGCGCCGCAATGCGGGCATAGTAAAAGCTGTACATATGCACGGGACGGCACAGATCGTAGGAAATGTCTCCGGAACGGATCTTGTCCAGAAGTTCATTGTCGGAGGCCACCATCATGCGGAAAAATGCCTGCTGCAGCCACACATAGGTGGACACGCTCTCGATGGGCACAGACTGGGGCTTTCCCGCATACAGTGCCCGGTAGAGGGCCACCAGGATCAGGCCGAAAAACATCTGGCATACGATGCCGCCGATCATGGCGCCGCGGTATTGGAGTTCCATGCGCAGTCGCATGCGAAAGACGGATAAATAGGCTCTCATAGATCCAGCTCCTTATACATGGCAGCAATGAGGTGGTCGGTATTTTCCGGCTGCAGGGTCAGCTCCCGGATCGTGCCTGCTTCCTGCAGCAGGGAAAGGAGCTGCGCGGTGGGAAGCTGCGCCGGCTGATAGGTGATCTCCAGGGTGTCGGTCGTCTGCTCGCAGGTTACGGTTTCCGGGAGATGCAGTTCCGGTGCAGTTCCGTCGTATTTGACGCTGACCTTGCGGACGGTATCGAAACGCTCCAGCAGGTCGGGAAGCTTGCCGTCAAAGAGCTTCTGCCCGTGGCCCAGCACCAGGACTCTGGAACAAAGTGCGGAGATATCCTCCATGTCATGGGTGGTGAGCATGATGGTGGTACCGTACTCCCGGTTCTCCCACTTTAGGAAATCCCGGAGTGCAAGCTTACTCACGGCATCCAGGCCGATGGTAGGCTCGTCCAGGAACAGCAGCTCCGGACGATGCAGGAGGGAGCCGCAGAGCTCCGCGCGCATTCTCTGTCCCAGACTTAAGAGACGCAGAGGGGTACGCATCAAAGGCTCCAGCTGCAGGGCTTCCGTGAGTTCTTTTAAACGGGATTCGTAGTCTCCCTGGGGGATGCGATAGATGTCCTTCAGCAGGTTGTAGCTGTCGATGATGGGCACATCCCACCACAGCTGGCTCCGCTGCCCGAAGACCACGCCGATGTGTTTTACATGCTCCTTCCGGGATTCCCAGGGAACGATGCCGCCCACCTGCGCTTTTCCGCTGTCAGGAGTCAGGATCCCGGAAAGGATCTTCACGGTGGTGGATTTCCCGGCGCCGTTGGGGCCGATGTAGCCCACCAGTTCGCCTTTCTCCACGTCAAAGGAGACGCCCTTCAAGGCGTGGACCGTGTCCTTCTCCCGCAGGAGTTTTCCCTGCTCTCGCTTCTTTTTGACGATAAAATCCTTCTTTAGTTCGGATACTTCGATGTAGCTCATATAGATTGTTTCCTCGTGTTGGAATGATTTTGATGCAGATGCGATTGGCAAAGCACATACATACACAGCAAGCATATGCAAAGCAGGTACATGCTTAGAAAATAGAATGAAGAGCAATCGTGTGAAGATTGATTCAAACGGAATAATTTCATTCAGACCGGCGGCGGGAAATGTCTCCGGAACAGACGGTGCGTTTCATTATAACGCGTCACAGATGGGCACGCAAGATAAATCTTTTGCGCTTTACCACGAAAAAATCCCTCCGCTTTCACGGAGGAATTTTTATAACTGCTCTGACTCGATCTTAGTATTGAAAACGGTAGCTTCCCGAGTGTCCTTCTGTGGTCAGCTTCACCTGAATCTTCCCGTCGGCCGCCAGGTCAAAGGTTTCGTTGCCGGAAAAATCCTGATCGAGAAGTACCGTGTCATCGGCCTTTTGCAGGATCTGCACATGCAGGGTACCGGAGTCGGTAGTGATCTCACAGTGAACTGCAGTAGAGTCCTTGGAGGGCCTTAAGGTGTGGATCATGGTACCGGTGATCTTGGCGTAGCTTCCGTTCATGAGATGGATCCCGTCGTTCCCCGCAAATCCAAACCGCGTTCCGGAGCGGAAGGTAATGAGGCCAAAGCATTTCAGGATCAGGACAAGGATCAGGACCCCCGCCATCACGGGGATTGCGATTTTTCTATTCATGTTCTTCTTCATCTCTCATTCCTCCAGTTTCGTTTCTCTCCGGATCTTCCGGATCTTCAGCTCCACGATGATAACGGGCAGGGCAAAAAGTAGTGCCAGGCCGCCGCAGAGGGCTGTTTCAAAGGGGTTCGGCCAGTAGATGATCCCCAACAGCAATGCAAGGAACACGGCATAATACCAGGGATAACTGCGTCTTTTGTAATACTCGATCCTGTCCTCTGCTTCCGTGTGGAGATCAAAGGGCGTTCCGTCGTCTTCCTTCTCCACAATGAGGAGCTCTCTGTTGAAGGTCGTCCTTTGGGTGGAAATCTTTCCGCCCGGATCCGCCCAGGGACGGAAAGCGACTTTCCCCAGGGAGTAGTCCAGGTTCATGTTCTTGTAGAAAACCCGGTAACCCATATCTTCCAGGAAGGCTTTGTAATTCTCCTCTTCCTCGAAGGATCTGTCCCCCACGTATTCCACGGTGTAGACGTATTTTCCCGGCTCGCATCCCTCGAAGACATACTTCAGTTTTCCCGTCTCCGTGAGCCGATATCCCTTCGCTGCCATGGCATTCAGCCATTTTGCCTGGCTGTTCAGAAATCCGGCGAAAAATCTCCATTTAACCATGCTCATGCGTTTCTCCCTTGATGATTTACCCTTGATCATTTACCCATGATCTGCGCCGCAGTATCCGTCAGCTCCCGGAGCCTTTGCAACTCCTTCTCCGCAATCCTGCGTCCCTCATCCGTGATCACGTACTCCTTCGTCCTGCCGCCGGATTCTCCGTAGGGCTCGATCCAGCCCTTGTCGGTCAGCGTATTCAGCGCCCCGTACAGGGAGCCTGCTCCCAACACCAGCCGCCCACCTGTTTTTTCATCGATGAACTGCATGATGGCGTATCCGTGCTTCGGCTCGTAGAGTGCCAGCAATATGAAGAATGTAACCTCCGTAAGCGCTCCGCTTTTGACGTTATCTTTCATAGCGACCTCTTTCTGTCTGTATTACGGTTACTGTACTATCACTAACCGTAATATATCACTAACCGTAATAACATGTCAACAGTTTTTCTGAAGACAGTTACGCTCAGCTTTCGATCTCCCGGATCCGATCCACAATGCTGGCCCCGGAAAAGTTTTTGTAGGACAGCAGCGGGATACAGATCCCCAGGAGCGCCATCACCGGCAGGATGAGCAGGATCGGCGTTACGGTGAAATGCTTCGAATAGAACCAGAACATGTTTGCCGCGGCCGCATTCAGCACCGGGACGAAGACCAGTGAAAGGGCCAGTGCGATGAGGCCGGAGCCTGCGGAGTAGATCAGTCCTTCCGTCATGAGCATTTCCTTCACCTGCCGTCCGGTCATGCCGATGGCCTGGAGCACGGCGATCTCATTTTTCCTGGCCAGGATCCCCGCCATCACCGCATTGAAATAGTTGAGCACACCCACGACGCCGATGATCCCGCACAGGGTGCCCCCCAGGAGCAGGAACATGTTTCTGGTCTCGTCAAATTCCTGCCGCTCTACGGCTTTGCTTTCGTACATGTACTCGGAAGAAGGATCCCCGCAGTATGCGGAAAGGAAGCTCTCTGCTGCGTTTTCCGCTGCAGTGTCCTCCGCATCAAAGGCATAGAACATGGGAACCATCCATTCTCCCATATCTTTGGCCAGGGAGGCGGAGCCGAAGATCACATTGGCCCCAAAGGATCCTCTTCTCGGTCCGATGGCCTGCGGTACCTTCACATAAGCGGCCACGGTGTACTCGTATCTTCCCAGCTCCGTGAAGACATATTCGCCGTTGCTGTCCGGCATGGTGCCGGAAAAGACGAACTCTGCCTTGTCCCCGATCTTGGGCGCATCCGCATCGGGGATCAGATTCCCATACTCATCCTCATAGCAGATGAAGGCAACATAGCGCTCGTCCGGATCGTTCAGAAGCTTCACGTCTCCTTCATAGTCCGTGAGTTTATCGATCAGCGCTTCGTCCATGGCTTCCGCGATGGCATACTCCTGGTACTCTCCGCTCTCGCTCCAGGGCGCATCCTCGCCCCCCATGCTGCGCGCAAAATACTCCCGGTAGGCTGCCTGATCCACCACCATGGTGGTGTAACAACCGATGTCATAGCCAATGCCGGAGGCTTTCGCCTGCGTGTTTTCCCGGATATATGCGATATCCTCTTCCGCCAGACCGTTTTCCGGGAAAAAGGCGCCTTTGAACTTGAAGTAATCGGTCTTTCCCACCACGAAGTCGAAGGTGACAGTCTGGGCGAGCCATTTTTCGGTGTCAAAGCCGCCGACAAAAAGGAACACCGTGTTCAGGAGCACAATGGCCAGTGCCAGGGAGACAAAGACCAGCACGGTCTTCTTTTTGTTCCGCCCCATATTGGCAAAGGCCATTCTCCGGACCTTCGCGCCCTTCGTAGCGGCGCTCTTTTTCCGGATCCCGCTGCCTTCCGTATACCGCAGGGCCTCCACAGGGGAGACTTTGGCTGCCATACGGCCCGGCTTTGCCGTGGAAAAGAGAACGGTCAGAAGCTCAAATACTGCTGCCAGGACAAAAATTACGGGGGACATGCTGACAGTAAAGGCAGATCCGGACATGGTGGTGCTTCTCAGTACGATGCCGGTGAGTCCCGCACCCATGCCGTACCCTGCAAGGAGCCCCAGAGGGATGCCGGCGATGCACAGCGCCATGGCCTGGATCCGGATGATCCGTTTCATCTGCTTCGAAGTAACGCCGATGGTCTTCAGCAGTCCGTAGAACTTGATATCTCCCGCGACGGAGATCTGGAACACGTTGTAGATGATCAGGTAGCCGGTAAAGGCGATGAGCAGGGTAAACGCCAGGATCGCCGCCACCGTTCCCGCGGAATCGGAACCGGATACGCTTTCGGAGATGTACCCCGGATTGATGCCATAGTGCAGGTAATTGTCCGCCTGCTCATCCATGATATCATAGCCTGCGTCCGTGGCAATGTCTGCCAGGAAGCCGTCGATGCCTAAGGTAGACCAGAGCATCACGTTCAGATCGGTCCGGAAAGGAGGCAGACCCATTTCTTCTGCGCGCTGCTCCATTTCCTGCACGTAGCTTTCCGACACATTGATAAAGTGCGCAGGGCAGAGCCGGTCCGCCTCCCAGTAGCCGGATAGGATAAAAGTCTCTTCCAGTGGCTGCTCTCCCTTCTGGTCGGTGATGAGCTCAAACGGAACCGTCACCTCCGTCCCGATCACAGGCTCCGCTCCCAGGATAGCCAGGGCATCCGTATCCATGGCCACTTCGTTTTTCGCTTCCGGCAAATGGCCTTCCTTCAGTTCGATGAAGGACCATTTGGTCGTATTGGCATCCATGTAGCTGATCTCGGCGGAGTGCTTTTTGAAGATGGCGGAATCATTGATCCCGATCACGGTGCGCACGCCCCATTCCCGGATCCGTCTGTCTGCGGTAAGGGTCTCGATATCCTCCTCCGTTACGGACTTGAAGGATGCATGCTCACAGCCCCCCAGCTCCCGCATGATGCTGTTTTCGTAGGTGGCGCTGATGGACATGAGGATGGTAAACATGGTGGTGAAGAGAACGGCCGTGAGAACGATGGCCGCCGTAGCGATAAGGTTGCGGCGCTTATTGGCCTTCAGGCACTTGTGTGCCAGCCGGCGAATACATTTTTTGTTTGCGACTTTCATGGCCTATCTCCTTTCCCCTGCAGCTACGATCCTGCCGTCCTCGATCCGGATGATGCGATCCGCCAGCTGGGCGATCTCGTCGTTGTGGGTGATCATGACGATGGTCTGGCCGTATTTTTCGGCGGAGATCTTCAGCAGGCTCAGCACGTCCTGCCCCGTCTTGGAGTCCAGGTTGCCGGTGGGCTCGTCTGCCAGAATGATGGCCGGGCGGAAGGCCAGGGCTCTGGCGATGGCCACTCTCTGCTGCTGTCCGCCGGAGAGCTGGTTGGGGAGCGCCTCCTTTTTGGCAGTCAGCATCAGCATTTCCAGGATCTCGTCCACATACGCCTTGTCCACCTTCTCGCCGTCCAGCTCCATGGGAAGGATCACGTTCTCATACACGTTCAGGACCGGTACCAGGTTAAAGGCCTGGAACACAAATCCGATCTTTCTGCGCCGGAAGATGGTCAGCTCATCATCCTTCAGTCCGGAGATGTCCACATCATTTACGAAGACCTTGCCGGAGGTGGGTCTGTCCAGCCCGCCCAGCATGTGCAGGAGTGTGGACTTTCCGCTGCCGGAGGTACCTACGATGGCAACGAATTCTCCTTTCTCCACCTGAAAGTTTACGCCGCCCAGGGCATGGACCGCGTTTTCGCCTTCGCCGTAGATCTTCTTCAGATCTTTTGCTTCCAAAATGCTCATGGATCATTCCTCCCAAATAAAAAATCAGTGTGCAGAGGTTTCTTTCCTCTTACACACTGATTATCGCACCCGATTCTTTCCAGATTCTTTCCGGATTTATTTGAATTCTTTCAGTTTTGTAAGATTTGCGCCGGGGCGGATTCCCCGGATTTTTTCAGGTAGAGCAGGAATTCCGACCCTTTTCCGGGAGTGGAACGGACCTTGATATACCCGCCTTCTTTCGAAAGGATCTCTCTGGCCAGATACAGTCCGATGCCCACGCCTTCCTTTTCACGGGAGGCGGAGAGGCGGCCGAAACGGGCGAAGATCCTGGGGATGTCCTCCTCCGCGATCCCGATGCCGGTATCCTTTACGCGGATGCAGGCAAACATCTCGGTGGACTGAAAATCGATCTCGATCCCGCCGGCCTGCGTGTATTTGATGGCATTGTCCACGATATTGCTGACGGCTTCCAGGGTCCATTTGTAGTCAAAGAGGGCCCGTTCGTTCTCATCCGTCACATGAAGGTAGAGGCCTTTGCCTTCCGCCTTGGGCCGCAGCGCGCTGCCCACCGCATGCACCAGCCCGGAGAGATCTCCTGCCTGCGGTTCCAGCACCAGGATCCCGTTTTCCAAGCGGGACAGCTTCACCAGGGCATCCACCAGGAACCGGAGCTTCTCCGCCTCATTCTCGATGGCGGTGAGGCTCTCCCGCTGGTCGGCCGTAAGGTCGGATTCCTTCAGAAGCTCGCTGTGCAGGATGAGATTCGCAATGGGGGTCTTGGTCTGGTGGGAGATATCGGCGATCAGGGTCCTGATCTTGTCCCGGTCCTGCTTGACATTTTCTGCGGAGAGGGCGGAGGAGCGCAGGTAATCTGCCAGGGTGGATTCCAGCTTCGAGATCCGGTCCTCACTGTACTCGCTTTCGTTAAACTCCCCGCGGATGGCTTCCTCCAGCATCTCCTGCAGGCGGTTTATGACCCTGCGGGTGCTGTACTCTCTGTAGATGACTATGCCCAGGGATCCTACAGCGATGATCCCTGCCATGATCATGATCCATTCATTCATCGCTCTTCACCCACTGATAGCCCAGGCCGTAGACGGTCCGAATGTAGTCCTTGGCGGACAGCTTGTCCCGGAGGCGCTTGATGGCCACGGAGAGAGCGTTCTCATCCACATATTCCGCCCCATCCGTCCAGAGCCGGTCGATGAGCTCGTCCCGGGAGAGGGTGACGCCCCGGTTGGATACCAGCAGCTTTAACAGACGCTGTTCCGTCTTGCTTAAGGTAATCTCCTCACCCTGCACCGTAAAGAGCATGCGGTCAAAGTCGAAGGCATAATCGCCGATCCGGATCACGTCTCCCGCACCTGTCGCCTCGTGCTTGCGCAGCTGGGTAGCCACTCTGGCCCGCAGGACGCTTAAGGAAAAGGGCTTCGTCACATAATCGTCCGCTCCGAGCTCGAGTCCCCGCACCACATCCGCATCCGTGTCATTGGCGGACAGCAGGATGATGGGGAAGGACAGATTTTTCCCCCGGATCTCCTTCACCAGATCCAGTCCGTTTCCGTCGGGGAGATTGATGTCCAAAAGGAGCAGCGCGGGATCGGATAAAAAGATCTGCTCCCGTGCGCTCTTCAGGTTCTCACAGGAAACAATGCTCCTGGTGTCCTCTTTCAGGGCTTTGCACAAACCGGTGCAAAGATCCCTGTCGTCCTCTACAATAACGATCTGTGTGTTTTTCGGCATGGTCCCGGGCCTTTCCTTCTTAAATGGGATCGGATCTCAAGATGCGTTTTCGGTCTGAGATGACGATTCCGTTCTTCCGTAAAGCTTAACGGTAATGCAATCGACTATGGCAGTCCATCCTTGGGCAAGACAGTTTCAGTTTATCAGAGATTCCGCCATTTGTGGGACAATCTCACAAGACTAGTTCTTTTGCCAATGAAACAATAGTATGTCACCATGAGCATCAGAAAAGCGCCTATCCATGCAGATACTTCAGAAATGGCAATTCCCTTAAATCCGTTCCTTCCTACCAAAAATCCAAAGATCAGTCTCATTATGACTTCGAGCCCGCCTGAGAGCATTGGAATAAAGGTATTGCCCAACCCCTGAACAGAGTATCTGTATACAAAAAGCCAGCCCAGGGCAAAAAAGCTTATTCCCATGATCGGCATGAAATC
>JAEEGH010000619.1_pt1 | contig 120557 bp, 86 predicted proteins | sample 9134181 | NCBI WGS metagenome assembly JAEEGH01 (sample SAMN16246544, study PRJNA631951) | gut metagenome | biome: gut microbiome; feature: rumen; material: DP-attached | host: Bos | place: Iran: Karaj | collected 2018-10
TGGTTTGCCTTCAGCTTGCGGTTCACCTTGATGCGATAGGCATCGAGCTTGTCGACGTATTCCGAACACATGCTCAGGAACTTTCCTAAGTATTCGTCTTTCACGCGGTTGGAGTCGTTCTGCCGCATCACGGCCAGCCGCAGCTGTTCGTTGGCCTGCTGCAGCAGCTCGTTGGCCTGTTGCAGCTCGTCGTTCTTGCCAGCCAGCAGTTTGTTCACCTGAGCCAGCTCCTTGTGGGCGGCTTCGGCGCGTGCGCGTGCCAGAGCCAGCTGTCGCCGCTTGCGCTGCACGTAGAAGAGCGACGCCATGAGCCCCACGGCCAGCAGGCTGACGGCAGCTATGGCCCATACAAGCCGGTTGTTGGCCGTGCGCAGCTGCTGCTTGTACTGGTCGTTGATGTGTGTCACCACGGGAGCCACCAGCCACGAGCGCATGTGTGTGCTGAAGCGTTGCAGGCACTGCCACGAGAAGTCGATGTAGCGATGGGCGCGGTCCAGCTGCTGCTTCTCGCTGAGAAAGGTCTCGGCGAGGCTCCACAGGGCGCCCTGGTCCATGATGGCATTGCGAATGTCGGTCAGGGCCGAGAGAGCCAGCCATTGGCGCTGTTGCCCTACGTCGCCCTGCTGGCCGTAGATAACGGAGCGGTAGTAGGCCATGATGGCATAGTCGCGTCCGCCCTGCTGGCACAGCTGTTGCCATCGGTCGCAATAGGTCATGGCCTCGTCGGGGCGAACGTCGTTCACCAGCATCATTGTGCGCAGCTTCATCCACTCTGTCTGGGTGCTGTCGAGGCATGTCAGCAATGAGTCGCGCAGCACGGCAGCCTCGGCGAAGAATTGCTGGCGTAGCCGTGGGTCGTGCGAGTAGTAGCCCATCTCGCCGTAGAGATGGCTCATGCCGTTGAGGTAGGCGGTGTGCAGCGCTCCTTCCTGGCAGAATGGTGCGGCCTTGGTGAAGTGGAGTCGTGCCTCGTGATAGAATCCCGACTCTGTGAGCTGGTCGGCCAGCATGAGCAGCGTGTGGCAGTAGAGGCTGTCATTGCCCATGCGCTGTGCCAGGTCCAGGCATTGGTACTGATAGGCAATGGCCGAGTCGTTGTCGAAAGGTGTGTACTGCTCGTAGAGGCGGCGTGTGCACTCGAAGCGTTGCTCGTCGCTGTTGGCGCTGCTCAGCTGTTGCTTCAGTGCTTCCAGCTGGTCGGTCTTCTGCTGCAGGAAAAATTGGGCGGAGTCGATGGCGGCATCGAGTTCGTCGTAGAGTGAGTCTAACACGGCTTGCTGTGCCGGCACCGTGGCACCGAATGAGAGCAGCATCGCGGCGGCGCATAAAAAACGTTTCATACAGAGTAGTCTTCTCATGTTTTAGATTTTGTGCCTGCAAAGATACTGTTTTTCTTTATTATGGGCAAGTAAAATGCTGTTTTTTCTTCTTTTAGTCTATATATTTTCCCGAAATATATCTATATTGTTTCGCCAGGTGTTTTTTCAGTAAGATGCTGCCACACAGCAGCTTCGTGTTTTTATGTGCGCAGAAATATCCATATTTTCATCTTGATGATGTCTCGGCGTGAGCTTTTTATGCCTAACTTTGCACCAACAATCTGGAAAAAACACCTAAAAACAAAAATTATTAATTAACAACTTTAATTTATGGAAAAAAGAATGAAAGTCAATGCGTTGAGGCGAATAGTCTTCGCCCTCTTTGCTGTGCTTCTTTCGTCGGCCGCCTACGCTCAGAACATCGTGGGAACAGTAGTCGATGAAAGCGGCGACCCCGTCATTGGTGCGACCGTACTGGAAAAGGCCAACCCGAAGAACGGTGTCATTACCAACAACGATGGTCAGTTCACTATCAAAGTGAACGCCGGCGCCACGCTGGTGGTGTCCTACATCGGCTACGTGTCGCAGGAGGTGGCTGCCCGCAATGGCATGACCATCAGACTGGCTGAAGACGCCCAGACACTGAACGACGTGGTGGTCATTGGCTATGGTGTGCAGAAGAAGAGCGTTGTCACCGCCTCTATAGCCAAGGTGAGCTCGGAAGACCTGGAAGGCAAGACTCGCCTGCGTGCTGAGGATGCCCTGAAGGGCATGGCTGCTGGCGTGAATGTTACGTCGGCCTCTGGCCAGCCCGGTTCAAAGTCGCTCATCCGCATTCGTGGTATCGGTACCATCAACGACTCCGAACCTCTTTACATCATCGACGGCATGCCAACCAACCAGGATGGCATGGAGAGCGTGAACCCCGAGGACATTGAGTCGATCGAAGTGCTGAAGGACGCTGCCTCAGGTGCCATCTACGGTGCCCGCGCTGCCAACGGTGTGATTCTTGTCACTACGAAGAAGGGTAAGATGGGCAAGGCACAAATCAACTATAACTTCTCAACAGGCTGGCAGTCGGCCTGGAAGAAGCGCGACGTGACTGGCGCCACCGACTATGCCATCTTGCAGAACGAGCGCAAGGTGGAGAACGGTATGGCTCCCGTCTTCTTGGATCCTTACAACATTATCGATGCCAACGGCGATAAGGTCACTGGCTTTGGCACCAACTGGCAGGAGCTGCTCTTCAACGACAATGCCCCCATCACACAGCACGATGTCAGCGTGAGCGGAGCATCGGAGCGAGGCAACTACTACCTCTCGCTGGGCTATTTCTCGCAAGAGGGTATCGTAGGCGGCAACTATGGCCAGTCGAACTACGACCGTCTGACCATTCGCTCGAACAACAACTACACCCTGTTTGATGTTTCTAAGGAGCGTTCGTTCCTGAACAAGCTCGACTTAGGCGCGAACCTTTCTTATATGCGTGTTCACAATACCGGTATTGATGCCAACTCGACATGGGGTTCTCCCCTCGGCTCGGCCCTCTATCTGGCTCCCACATTGCCCGTCACACTGAAGGGTCAGCAGGCAAAGGACATGATAAACCGCTACTCAGCCTACGACCTCTACTACGATGGCAATGGCAATCCCTATACCATTCCCGGCTTTGTAGGCAGCTATCAGGAGCAGAACAACCCCATCGCCATGATGCACGGCAATCCTAACAAGAACTGGAGCCATAAATTCATGCCGAAGTTCTCGTTAGACCTGCAACTGTTCGACAATCTGAAATACCACTTCACCTACAGTGCCGAACTCTCGTTCTGGGGCTACGAAGGTGCTACATTACAGAAATACTATCTGTCGGGCAACAACAACAGCGACCATACGCAGGCTGTTGCCTACAAGGGCAACAACACAACGTGGCAGTTGGAGAACACGCTGACCTACGACAAGGTTTTCGGCAAGCACACCATCGGTGTAGTGCTGGGCCAGAGTGCCCTCAAGACAAAGGGTGACGAACTGGGCGGTTCACACTGGAATCTGGTGAATACTGACAAGCCCAGCATCAACTATACCACTGGCGGTGACCTGGAACTGACTACCGATGGCGACGGCAAGGTGACAGGTGCCAAGAGTCTCGTCGGCGTCTGGGGCGGTCCCTACACGGAGCATCGTCTGTCATCACTCTTCGCCCGTCTCAGCTATAACTACGACGAGCGCTATATGGCTCAGTTTACCATCCGCCGTGACGGCTCCAGCCGTTTCGGTTCTAACAACAAATACGGTACGTTCCCCTCATTCTCGGTAGGTTGGAACGTTATGAACGAAAACTTTATGGCCAATACCCGCGACTGGCTGGCAAACCTGAAGGTGCGTGCCAGCTGGGGTAAGAACGGTAACGATAACATCGGTGATTTTGCCTATACTACTCTGACGGCCATGGGTGGCTCAAGCAACTACTACTTCGGACAGACCGCATCGATGGTCTATGGCTCGAAGGCCAACCGTCTGGCAAACGAAGACCTGAAATGGGAGGAGAGCGAGCAGACCGACCTTGGTATCGACTTAGGTTTCTGGAACAACAAGCTCACTTTCAGTGTCGACTACTATATCAAGAAAACCAACGGCATGATTATCGAGATGCCTATTCCCTCGTACGTCGGTGAAGCCCGTCCTCTGGCCAATGTCGGTGACATGAAGAACAGTGGCTGGGAGTTCGAGCTTGGCTACAAGTGGAACATTGCCGATGCCAATTTTGCCGTCAAGGGCAATGCTGCCTACCTGAAGAACGAGCTGAAGAACCTGGGTAACGATACTGGTTTCCTGAACTACGGCATCAGCCAGTTCAGCGACGGCGGCACACGTGCTGAGAACGGCCAGCCTTTCCCCTTCTTCTATGGCTACAGGACCAATGGCATCCTGCAGAACCAGGCAGAGGCCGACAGCTATAACAGCCAGTATGGTACCAGTTCAAAGCCCGGTGACTTCCGCTTTGTTGATACCAACGGTGACAGCAAAATAAACTCTGACGACCGTACCAACATCGGTAACGGCATTCCTTCGTGGACCTTCGGTCTGAACCTCGACGCCGAATGGAAAGGCTTCGACCTGAGCGTCTTCTTCCAAGGTGTCAGCGGTGTCGACGTGTTCGATGCCACCTATCGTCAGGACATCGCCTCGGGTAACTATCCTACCTGGGTGCTGCAGCGCTGGACGGGCGAAGGTACCAGCAATAGTGTGCCTACCCTTGGCGACTCGAAAAACTGGGTATGCAGCGATATGTATATCCACGACGGCAGCTATCTGCGCCTGAAAAATATCTCGCTGGGCTATACCTTGCCCCGCAGTCTGACCAACAAGGCCGGCATCAGCCGTCTGCGCCTCTATGTACGTGCCGAGAACCTCTTCACCTGGACCAAGTACTGGGGCTTCGACCCGGAAATCGGTGCAGGCTGGGACAACGACTCACAGAAGCACAATACGCAATATACGGGTGTTGACTACGGTGTCTATCCTCAAGCACGCACCTTCTCACTCGGATTCAACGTTTCTTTATAAGATTAAAGATTAAACATTAAACATTAAATATTAAATATTATGAAAACGATGATATACAACAAGGTCAAGGGACTGGTAAAGGTATTACCTTTCTACCTTATTGCCCTTTTACCTTTGGCAACATCCTGTAGCGATGATTTTCTGGAGGTGAAGAACCCTACGGGTGAACCCCTCGAAGAATACTATACCACCGAGGAAACCCTCAACGAGGCCCTCACCTCAGCCTACGCACCATTGCACTGGCCCGACTGGGACAACGCAGCCTATAACGACCTCACCGTTGACGGCGAGATCATGGGTGACGACTTCTGGGTAGGCGGCAGCAACAATACCGACAACCAGCACTGGCACCGCCTGTTCAATTTCGAGGGCGACGGCAACAATACGCTGGCAACGCTCTGGGGCGACTTCTACAGCGGCATCAAGCGCTGCAACGATGCCATCAAATATGCCGGCTGGAAAGGTCATGCCAATGATAGCTTCCGCCGTTCCATGGAGATGCAGGCACGTCTGTTGCGTGTGTACTACTATAACATTCTATGGCACTACTATGGCAATGTGCCTTTCTATCTGGAGAACCTCTCTCTGCCCTATACCGCTCCTCAGCTGACAGCCGACGAGATTTACAACCTGCTGTTGCCCGAGCTCGAAGAGATTATTGCCTCCAATGTGCTGCCCATGCGCTGGAGCAATGCCGAGGCAGGACGCGTCAGCCAGGCCTTCGCCTACATGCTCTATGCCGAGATGGTGATGTACCAGAACGACAGCAGCCGCTATCCGCAGGCTCTCTCCATGATGAAGCAGATTATTGCCGACGGCAGCTACTCGCTGAATCCCAGCTTCAAAGAACTGTGGCAGGAAAGTGGTGAGTGGTGCCCGGAGAGCATCTTCGAGATCAACTACAACGACGACCAGGCACAGCGCGACTGGGGCACAGCAGCCCTGAATGCCGGCGGCACCGTGTTCCCCACACTCTGTTCACCCAACGGCTGGGGTGGCGGCGAAGGCTGGGACGGCGGTAACGACGGCTGGGGATTCCTGCCCATGAAACTTGAGACGTACAACATGTATGCCGAGGGCGACCTGCGCCGCGATGTCACCTGCTGGGACCTGCGTGCCTACAGCTATACTGAGCGCTATCAGGACACACACATCTGGCATGGCAAGTATCGTCCGCAGTCGGACAACAACAAGGACTGTCCTACGTCGAAGAACCTGAACTATAACAACAACAAGCGCATATACCGCTATGCAGAGACTCTGCTGAACGCTGCTGAACTGCTGTTGCAGACGGGTGGCAGCATGTCGGAAGCCGCCGGTTACGTCAACGAGGTACGTTCCCGTGCCGGTCTGCCCGCACTGAACGGTGTCACCATCGACGACATCCTGACTGAGCGCCACCTGGAATTCTGTGGCGAGGGTAAGCGTTACTTCGACCTGGTGCGTGCCGAGGGCATCAGCGGTGCCACACAGAAGGCCTCTACCGTACTCGTTCCCGACAGCTATGGCTACAGGACCAACACCTGGAGTGCCAGCAAGAAGCACATCCCATTGGCCCAGAGCGAGCTCGATGCCGACCCGACACTGAAGCAGAACGAGTATTAAACATTATACATTAAACATTAAAGATTAAACATTAAATAATATGAAAACGATGATATATAATAAGGTTAAGGGAGTGGTAAAGGGCTTACCCTTTTGCCTCCTCGCCCTATTGCCTTTAGCAACAGCCTGCTCGCCCGACAGCTTCGAGGGCGCTGACCCCCACGGCATACCGACGATGAACGGAGTAGACTTCCAAATCAGCGTAGACCAGGAAACCAACCAGATGACCGCCAGCTATACTCCTGCTGCAGGCATCTATCCCGTCTGGATTCTGGATGGCACTCAGTATTCTACCCTGCAGGAGGTAGGCTATAAGAACAGCGAGGCCGGCACCCACACCGTAGAACTGAAGTTAGGCAACCGCAACGGTTTCAGTCAGGGTGGCGTGAAGAAGCAGTACACCTTCGACAACACCATCATCGACTACTCTGCCGACTTCCGCCGCATCACCGGCAAGGAGTGGCGCTTCGCCAACAAAGAGGCAGGTCACCTGGCATGTGGTCCCTCGGGAACCGCCGGTACCGAATGGTGGTCGGCTGGCCCTGACGAGAAGAAGGGCACCGGTATGTACGACGACCGCATCTCGTTTACTGCCGACAATGCCAAAGGCGGCACGTTCAGTTACGATGCCGGAGCCGACGGACTGACATACGTGAACTATGGAACACAGTTTAATACCGAGGGTGCCACCGCCGACATCGACGTTGCCCTGGGCAACCAGACTGCTGCCTGGAACTTTGAGCCGGGTGTCGACAGCGAGGGCAACAGCTGCACATACATCGTGCTGGCTCCCAACACCGTGTTCCCCTATATCAGCGACAACAGTCAGTATGCCAATCCCCGTTTCCGCATCGAGACGCTGACAGCCAAGAAACTGGTGCTGGTCTACGACAATCCCGGAACCATTGCCTGGCACTTCATCTTCACCTCAGAAGAGGCTGAACAGGAATGGAATGGCTTCGATGCCAACAGCGACTTCAACATGTGGAAGAATGCTGATTTCAGCATGTTCTTCTATTACGCTCCCGGCTGGTCACAGATTGCCGATCCCGGCTTCGAGGCAGCAGGCAACGACTATACCATTACACTGCCCGCGGCCACTACCGACCAGTGGCAGGCACAGGTGGCCTTCAAGACCACAAACATCTCAACCAATGCCGCTACGAACTACGACTTCTCGTGCATTCTGAACAGTGACAAGGACCTCAACGGAGCTACCGTGAAGTTAGTGATGGACGGCGACGACAACGTGTTCTACTTTGCTGACCGCATCGACCTGAAAGCCGGCCAGGACTACATCTTCTGGAAGGCTGACATGCCGGGTATCGATATGGAGCGCGTCAACCTGTTCTTCGACTTTGGCGGCTGTCAGGCAGACACACATATCAATATCTCAAACATCGTACTGAAAGACCATGCCAACGACGACGGCACCAAGCCGCCCTATGACAATCCTGACAACCCCGACAATCCTGACGTTCCCGTCATGGACTGGGATTACGAGAGCAGCAGCAACCTGTGGCGTAGCGTTGACGACGGCACCCTGTTCGGCGACTTCGGCTACTGGTTTGCCGACGACAGCTGGGGCGAGCTGCCCGTTCAGCCTGTGGCAACTCACAGCGGCGACACGTACGAGATTACCCTGCCCGAGGGCATGGGTGGCAGTCAGTGGCAGGGTCAGTTCCACATTGACACCAAGCTCACGGCCAGCGCTGCCAAGAAGTACCACTTCCAGCTGGTGATGGAGGCCGACAACGACTGTCCCGGTGTCACCATCAAGCTGACCGACTCTGGCGACACCAACTTCTTCTGCGAGGGACGTCACGACATCAAGGGCGACGAGCCGTTTGTGTACACCCTGAAGTATGGCCAGCTGAAAGAGGGCACCAATGCCAGTGCCATCCGTCTGTTCTTCGACTTTGGCGGTTCACCTGCCGGCACTCACGTAAAAATCAGCAAGATTATATTCAAGGAAGCTAAGTAATCATGAATTTCAAACTTCAAAATTCAAAATTCAAAATGAAAAAGAATATGATTAATACATTACTGCTCTCTATGGCTGTAGCCCTCATGGGCTGCAGCGAGAGCGACAAATATACATACTATGAGGGCAATGCCGCTCCCGATGCCACCATTACGACAACGCAGGAGGCCCTGAGTTTCAATGAAGTCGGTGGCACAGCAGACTTCAACGTCACCACCACGGGTAAGGAATGGGGTGTCTACGCTACGCAGAGCTTCATCAAGGTTGACTACGAGAACAGCAACACACCGTCCGGCAAGGTGACGGTCAAGGTAGACGAGAACCCTACAGCCTATGAGCGCAGCGGTGAAGTGGTCATCATGTCAGGAACTACCCGCAAAAGCATAGCCGTCACTCAGGAGGCTGCCGTGAAGTCGAATGCCCCTGAGGGCTACAAGATGGTGTGGAACGACGAGTTCAATAGCGGCTCGGAGCTGAACGCCAACGACTGGACCCACGAGGTGTGGGGCAAGGGACGTGTGAACAACGAGCTGCAGGAGTATGTGAATCACAAGACTCCCGGGGGCAGCCTCGTCACCGAGGTTCGCGACGGCACGTTACGCATCACGGCACTGAAGGAGAACGGCAAAATCTATTCGGGACGTGTCTATGCCAAGGTGAAGGAAGGCTGGACGTATGGCTACATCGAGGCCAGCATTAAGTTGCCGAAGGGTAAGGGCACATGGCCCGCCTTCTGGATGATGCCCGTGAACTTCACGGCGTGGCCTGCCGACGGCGAGATTGACATCATGGAAGAGGTGGGCTACCATCCCGACTACGTGTCGTCGAGTCTGCATGCCAATGCTCATGTACATACTGCCGGAACACAGGTAACCCACGAGATGAAGTGCGCGGGTGCCGAGGGCGAGTTCCACACCTATGCCATCCTATGGACACCGGAGAACATCACCACCTACGTCGACGGCCAGGTGCAGCTCTCTTACGACAACCGCGGTCTGGGTCGTGACGACTGGCCCTACGACGATCCGTTCTACGTTATTCTGAACCTCGCCTGGGGCGGTGACTGGGGTGGAGCCCAGGGTGTTGACGAAATTGCCCTGCCTGCCACGATGGAAATTGACTACGTGCGTGTGTTTCAGAAAAAGTAAAAGGTTATGAAAATAACAGCATTGCTCATTGCTCATTGCTCAATGCTTATTTGCATGAATGCTCAGGCTCAGACGCTGCCCAGATATCTTGACGAGCGTGTACCCGTGGAGCAGCGTATTGACGATGCGTTGAGCCGGATGACACTCGACGAGAAGATTGCCGTCATCCATGCACAGTCGAAGTTCTCAAGTGCCGGCATAAAGCGACTGGGATTTCCTGACTTCTGGACGGACGACGGACCTCACGGGGTGCGCCCCGACGTGCTGTGGGACGAATGGGAGCAGGCCGGACAGTCAAACGATTCGTGTGTGGCCTTTCCAGCACTGACGTGTCTGGCGGCAACATGGAACCCGCTGATGGCCCGTCTCTATGGCGAGAGTCTGGGCGAAGAGGCACTGTATCGTGGCAAGGCCATGATACTGGGACCTGGCGTGAACATCAACCGCACACCGCTTGGAGGTCGTAACTTCGAGTATATGGGCGAAGACCCGTGGCTGGCCTCACGCATGGTGATACCATACATTCAGGGGTTGCAGTCGAAGGGTGTGGCGGCATGTGTGAAACACTATGCCCTGAACAACGATGAGGAATACCGCCATCAGGTGAATGTCGTCGTCAGCGACCGCGCCCTGCACGAAATCTATCTGCCTGCCTTCAAGGCTGCTGTGACGGAAGCCGGCACATGGGGCATCATGGGAGCCTATAACCTCTATCAGAACCAACACAATTGTCACAATAACATTATGCTGAACCAGATTCTGAAAGGCGACTGGCAGTACGACGGCGTCGTCGTTTCAGACTGGGGCGGCTGTCATGACACGGAGGAGGCCATCAAGAATGGTCTCGACATGGAGTTTGGCACATGGACGGACGGTCTTACCATGGGGGCTACCAATGCCTACGACAGCTACCATCTGGCCCTGTCTTACAAACGACTGATTGAGGAGGGCAAGTACACCACGAAGGAACTCGACGACAAGGTACGCCGCGTCCTGCGGCTGTTCTACCGCACGACCATGCAGCGCCAGAAGCCCTATGGTTTTCTCTGTTCCGAGAGTCACTATGACGCTGCGCTGAGAATTGCACAGGAGGGTATTGTTCTCTTGAAAAACGAAACCTCTCCCGGTCTCCCCAAAGGAGAGAAGCTGTTGCCTCTGACCCCAGAAAAGTTAGAACTGCTACACCGGTCTTCTCACCGTAAGGGGGATAAGACAGGAATCTCTGTCCTCGTGGTGGGAGAGAATGCCATCAAAATGATGACGGTAGGCGGCGGCTCATCGTCGCTGAAGGTTCAGAAGGAAATTCTTCCCCTTGACGGACTCACGTCTTACCTCTTACATCTTACATCTGACATCACCATCGATTATGCCCGTGGCTATGTCGGCGATACCGTTCAGAGCTATAACGGCGTCACCGTAGGCCGTAGCATTGCCGAGAACCGTAGTGCCGAAGAGCTGCTACAGGAGGCTGTGGAAAAAGCAAAGAGTGCCGACTGCGTCATCGTGTTTGGCGGTCTGAACAAGAGCGACTATCAGGACTGTGAGGGGCACGACCGTAAGGAGTACGGACTGCCATACGGTCAAGACCGGCTGATTGAGTCACTGGCCAAAGTCAACAAACGTCTGGTGTATGTCAATATCTCCGGCAATGCCGTGGCCATGCCATGGGCTGACAAGGTTCCTGCCATCGTGCAGGGATGGTTCATCGGCTCTGAGGCTGGTGAGGCATTGGCCAGCGTACTCTGTGGTGACGTGAACCCTTCAGGTAAGCTGCCCTTTACTTGGTTTCAGCAACTCAAAGACTGCGGTGCCCATGCCCTCAGTGCTTTTCCTGGCACATGGCGTGATGACTACAAGATTATCGACGAGGAATACAAAGAAGGTATCTATGTGGGGTATCGCTGGACAGACAAACAGAAGATTCGCCCGCTCTTTGCCTTCGGTCATGGCCTGAGCTACACCACTTTTAAGCTCGAAAAGCCGATAGCCGATAGCCGAACTGTCAACAGCCAAATAACGTTCACCGTCAGTGTCACTAATACGGGCACTCAGGCTGGCAGTGAGACTGTGCAACTCTACATCAGCGACAAGCATGCCAGCGTCGACCGTCCCGTAAAAGAGCTGAAAGCATTCCAGAAGGTGTTCCTACAGCCTGGAGAGACACGTGATGTCACGCTGACCGTTGTCCGCGAGGCCCTCAGCTTCTACGATGAAGCCTCCAGCCAGTGGAAGGCGGAACCTGGCAAGTTCGAGGCACTCATAGGTACGGCATCCGACCAAATATCAGGAAGATGCGAGTTTGAACTGAAATGATATTTTTTGATTCATAGAATAGTTTGTTAACAGTTAATTAGTAGATTGATTTTGATGTTTCATCAGGAAAAGCCAAAGATTTTTTGGCTTTTCCTTTGTTTTTCAATCAGTTTGCACTATCTTTGTGGCCAGAAAACCAAGCATAATGAAAAAGACTATACTACTGACCATATCTCTCTCTATGATGGTGAGCTTGGCTCTGGCGGCTCCTCATAAGGATTTGCAGGAATATTGCCAACAGATTGATGACGCTATTGCGCACTCCGCTGACTATATTGCAGCCCACGAACAGCGCATTGGCGAGGCAAGAAGGGCCTTGGCACTTGAGACTACACCAACGGGCAAATACCAGCGTAACTTCCGACTGTATGAGCTTTATAAGCCTTTTGTCAGCGATTCGGCCATGTATTTCCTGCACCAGTGTATTACATTGGCCGACGGTACCGGCGATGTCTCGTCGGCAGTACGTTGCCGTTCGCTGCTGGCCATCCGCTGCGCCAATACAGGCATGTATGACGAAGCACTCAACATTCTCGATTCCATAACTGTCCAAAGTTTAGACACGTTGGCATTGGGAACCTACTACGAGGCCTACAATAACGTGTACAGCGAACTGGCCTATTATACCCACCTGGACAATATGCGCCAGAATTATCAGGAGCGCGCAAACCACTTCGAACAGCTCATGCTGGCCACAATGCCATCAACCTATGAGACGTGTTTCCTGCGACGGGAACAGCGAGCACAGGGCGAGGGTCGGCTCGATGAGTCGATGGCCATCAACGACGAATGGCTGAACACAGTGGAACCGGGCTCACATCCTTATGCACTGGTGGCCCTGTACCGTTATATAGAATATAAGATGCTGGGCGACAACGACCAGATGTTATACTGGCTGGTGGAGTCGGTGCTGGCCGATATCCGCAATGGTGTTATGGACCAAGGGTCTATGTGGGAGCTGGCCAACGAACTGATGCTGCGTGGCAATATCGACAAGGCCTCCAGCTACATCAGCTTCACCAGCGACTGCGCCAACCGCTACGGCTCACGACAGCGTAACTGGCAGATAGCCCCCCTGCTGACAACCATTGCTAAAAACTATAAGGCACAGAGTGAACGTAATACAACTCAGCTGCGTACCGCTCTCGTCGTAATCAGCGTGATGGCACTGCTACTGCTGGGCGTACTGCTCTTCCTGCACCGCCGTAACCGTCAGCTCCGTTCAGCACGGAATGCCTTGAAGGAATCGAACGACGAACTGGCTACTGCCAACAGCCAGCTGGCTGCCCAGACCCAGGAACTCTCAACACTCAACGGTCAGCTGTCAATCGTCAATTCTAAATTATCCGAGAGCAACCGCGTCAAGGAGGAATACATCGGACGTTTTATGAGCCTTTGCTCACAGTATATTGACAAGCTCGACAACTACCGCAAGATGGTAAACAAGAAGATGAAGAACAAGGAACTTGAGGAATTGTTCCGCATCTCGAAATCTACGGAACTGAAGGAGAAGGAGCTTGAAGAGCTCTTGCTGAACTTCGACTCGGTTTTCCTGAACCTCTTTCCCAACTTCGTCAACGACTTCAACGCCCTGTTGCAGCCTGACACCCAGGTGCATCCGAAAGATGAAAACCGCCTGACAACGGAAATACGCATCTTCGCCCTGATTCGCCTGGGCATCGAGGATTCATCGAAGATAGCTGAATTCCTGCACTACAGCGTCAATACCATCTACAACTACCGTGCCCGCATCAAGAATGGTGCCATCGACAACCGTGGCCAGTTTGAACGCAGGGTTAAGGAAATATCCTTATTCCGTACTTAGACGATGGGCAGGGAGATGCCGTTGATTTTCTGGATCATGGGGTCGGTTCTACTGATCACTTTTTGAAGTTTCTGTATTATACATCGTTCTTAACTCCCCATGATCCAACATCCAAATTTTCAACGTAAAAAATGATCAGTAGAACCGACCCCCATGATCCGTTAATTACAGCAACATTTCCTCAACTTTTTCTTCTTTTATTTTGCACCCGTCTCTTTAACTGCAGAAACGGTTTTTGGGGCATTTGGTAAATATATTAAAGACTCAAGAAAGAATTGTCAATGAAGGAAAAAGGTGGATAATAACCAAATAACCACGACAATGTGAATTTGGTTATTCACTTTGGTTATTTTTAGTTGAATAAGCATGAGGTTTTGTGTTAAACTGCTGATAATCAGAGTGAAATAAAATAACCAAAACAAATGTTAATCGTTATATTTGGTTATAATTGGTCTGTGATTCGGAACAAGAGATATTGCATAAAGGTTATATTCGATGGGTCAGTGTAAGTGTTGTGGTGAAGATGCTGTTTTTTTCTCGCATGTACAATATCACCTTGACGGTTCATGGGGGATTTTGTTGTTTGTGACGCTAAAATAAGGGAATTGTACGGTTGGCGGTGCAATTCCCTTGAAAGAGTTAATAGGGCTTGTGGTATTCGGGGATTAATGGATTATTGAGTTTCGACAGGCTCACTGGTGCGTCAAAATGAGTGCGACGGTGCGTCAAAATAGGCTCGCCAATACCTTTCGCGCATTTGGTTTGACGCACCGTCGCACTCACTTTGACGCACCGTCGCACTCACTTTGACGCATCATTCCCCATAATTTGACTTACCGACACGCTTGTTGATGTCAAAAAACGAGGCAATTTAGAATAATTAACTAAAAAATGATACAACAAGCGCGCAATTGTCATATATTTGCAGCATCCCGTCAATTAATACCGTTTTTTCATTTTTTAGAGATAATCAACACATTGTTAAACTAAATGATATAGGAGATCAACATCATGAACAATTTTATACCGTCATTCCCATATTATATGGAATTTTACATGTTAGCAGGCTGGGCCATCTGCTGGGACTGTGCTTGGCGAACATGGAAGCTGATAACCGCTGGCGCTTCGAGGATAAAAGAGGATAAAACCTCGATCGTAATAGCGATGGACAGGTCGATGCAGCATATCATTGCCGAACGGGACAAGAAGATTCTACAATTGAAGAATACGATTGCCAAGTTGGAAGAGTCGAAGGTGGTGAACGTTACGCACATAGATTATGTCAATTCCTTTTTCAACACGCCAGTAGCATCACCGGCTCAGTCACAGGTTATGATAGAGGGCGACCATGAAGAAGTGGTAGAGGCTACCGCTGAAGAAGAGCACGAGAATCTGGTGTTCAAGAAGTTCGTTGACGGCAAGCCACTGAACATTGAAGCCCTGTTCTGCTGGATTTCTCAGTCGTTCCTGCCCCGACTGAATGCCAATTACGAGTGGTTTGCCCTGTATCGCGTGTTGCGCGATATGAACCTCTTTGAAAGTGGAATGAATAAGATTTCAAAGTTTGCAGAGCAGATGAACCTGTGGTTTCCAGACGCACCGTACCCCTGTGTGGCTGGTGAGGTGCGCCGTTACAACAAAGGTTATCTGGGTGATGAGCCTTTCGAAAAGTGGGACCGCAAGGTGTTTCGCGTAAGAATGGAGGACAAACAGTCGATGGACGGCTTCGAACGGTTGGCCGAACTCTGCGGCTTGCTGTCGGAGGAGCTGGCACAGGAACTGAAGACCGGCAAACTGAAGGGATAGAAACGCTGCTGTCTTTCCACATTTTCTACACAACCTTTCCACATTTTCCTTCTTTTCCACAAAACGCCTGAATATCAGCGTTTTGTGGATTTGTTGTTTTTGAAAATTCGTAATTTTGCATCGTCAAAACAAAGTTAAATGCTTTAAAACAACGATGCAAAATGGATATTAATAATAAGGTATTCAAGCTGATTGAGATTACTCGCTACGAGGACGTAGAGGAGGGTACGCTGATGCTGATGGTCGGCAACCGCGTGAAAACGTGGAAGAGCATTTGGCTTAGCGATCTGCGTATTGACAGACAAGGAATGCATCATCTTCCATCAGGTGAGCTGCCTGTTAGTTTTCAGAACTACCAGCAGTGGGTGGACTGCCCGCGTATTTCTTTGAAACGCCGTACGTTTATGTGGATTGAACCTTTGAAGGCCAAGTGCTGGAATGATATGGGTGTCAATCTCTATCTCTGTTCTGACGAGGGCTGGCCGATGCCGCTTTCCAAAAAGGAATTCATGCTGATGACCAGCGCCTTGTGTGATTTTCGCATTAATACACTGATGGTTGAAGAACCTGTGGTGGTTAATGACTACTCTCGCTTCAATAAGGAAGAAAAGTCAGGAATGAATACATTCTGGGACAATGTTTAATCATTTTTAATTTCTATTATTTACACATTAATCAAAGAAAGGAAAAGTATTATGGCAAAAGTAACAATTGAGGTCTATCAGATCTTAAACACCAAGAGTGCCGCTTATGGCAAGTATTATGGTCGCGTGCGTCAGAACTCTACTATTGAGCCTGAAACACTGTGCAAGCACGCTGCCATGGACTCAGGTATTGAAGAGAGCGAGATTGCCATGGTCTCTGATGCTGTCATGAAGCAGCTCAAGGAACTGCTCTTCAATGGTCACCCCATCAAGGTCACTGGCCTGGGTACGTTCAAGCTGGGTGTCAGTTCCGAGGGCGTTTCGGCTGAGGACGTTCACGAACGTCATCCTGAATTCGATCCCAGTAAGGACGACATCCGTAAGTATCTCTCTACCAAGCAGGTGAAGAAGGTCTTCATCCATTTCACTCCCTGTGAAACCATCAAGGCCGCTCTCCGTGCCGTAAAGGTCGAAACCGACAAGACTGAATGGGCCGCACAAATGGCCCTCGAAAAAGAGAACAATAACAACAATGTCTAACCCTAAAAAGTAAAAAGGAGAATTGTATTATGGGTACAGTATTTGCAACACCGTATCAGAACAAGAACACCAAGAGTGCCGCCTACGGCAAATGGTACTTCCGTGTCTTCCACACTCAGACTATCGTCGACAGCGACCTGGAAGATCACATCGCAGCCGATTCCAAGGTTGAGCGTTCCAAGATTGGGGTCATCGATGATGCCATCACTAAGCAGATTGAAGAGCTGTTATGCAATGGTCACCCCATTCGTATCCCTCACCTCGGCCTTATCAAAGTGAGTGTCAACTCTGAGGGTGCCGAAACCGTCAGCGAGTTCAACGCCGGCAAGGAAATCAAGAACGTTCACCTTGTGTTCACCCCTGATGCAGAAATCAAGGCAGCACTTCGTGAAATAAAGTTCGAAAAGTTCTACTACGTCATGAAGCCTGCCGACGAACCTGAACCTTAAACAACAGACATCAGGGAAATCTACTCTCTAAACGAAGCCACCCTCACCGTTCACTGGTGAGGGTGGCTTTGTCATTCACCGGCGGTTATTCCACCACATTGCCGTTCTTGTCAATATAGTGCAGGGTATCGTTGCTGTCCCTTACCACAGCATAGCCATCTTCAAATGAATCTGCGAAATCCCATTGGCATGGAATGACCAGCTGACCGGTTTTGTCGATAAAGCCATATTTCCAATTGGCATCTCTGACAACGGCCAGATCCTCTTTGTAGGGCCATAGAAAATCCCACTTGCAGGGACAGACCATCTTGCCTTCCTTGTCTATGACGCCCCATAGTTCGTTGTCGTCCTGAACCCTGGCTAACCCATCCTCAAAGCTATCAACTTCATTCCACGTACATGGAATAACCAACTGCCCCGTTTTGTCGATAAAGCCTGATTTGTAGTTGTAGTCAGTAACACCAGCCATTCCGTCAGAAAAAGGGTGCGCAGTTTTCCACTGGCAAGGGCTAATCAACTGGCCTGTCTGATCAATAAACCCAAATTTGTCTTCGTCATTCAGTACCTTGGCCCTGTTTTCATGAAAATCGTCTGCGAACTTCCATTGACATGGAATGACCAGCTGATTATCGGTATCAATATAGCCATACTTTCTGTTGAAATCTCTCACAGCAGCCAGTCCTTCATGATAGTCTCCTTGTACAGGCCACTTCTTGTCTTCCTGAGCCTGGACGCTGAGAAGACACATGACAAGCGTGATAAGCAATAATAGTTTTTTCATATTGTTCGTTGTTTATTCCTCTTCAAAGGGTTTTGTCTGATATATTTGTCATCGTGCTGCAAAGATACAAAATAGTTCACAATTCATCGTTCTTTTTTGCAATTTCTTTTGGCGGAATGAAAAATAATGCTTACTTTTGCAGCCGATTTCAGAAATACCACGATGACATAGCTAAGAATCCGCTTCTGATAGCACAAGTGTAACAATGAGGTCGCAGGACCTCAAAAGCATCGGCTCGCAAGGCTGGTGGTTAGGCGTTCTTTTTCACATTGTTACACAAAATTCAAGCACAATTATGAGACACAGAATTCCCTATCGGGTGTGCCAATGCATGCCCAATGGTGTAGTTACTCATCTTGAAGCCCGTCTGCTGAAAGACCTGGTAAACCGCGAGATTCATCCTATCCGTTGTGCAGCCAGCTGCAAGCAAAAGTTTCAGAAAGGCATGTACATTGGTGACCTGTGCGCAGAAACCGGACATTTCTGGTGGGCGCTGAAGGTGTGGAGGCTGACAGCCTGGCTGATTGAAGAGAAGGACATTGACGACTGGATGTACGTGTGGTTCAACCCCCGTCGCGTTTCCCTTACCGACGTCATCTCGGAAACGGAGTGTGAACTGCTTGTCCGCCGTTGCAGCGACCTGTGGCGGGCATTAGGGTTCCCCGAATATGCATGGTGGGACCGTCGTTGGGAGCATATTGCCAGCGAGACCTTCGGCACTCATTACTACTATCTCTTTGCCGAGAAGTACAACAGCAACTGGGACCCGGCCAATCTGCATATAGAGTGGGAGGAGATGCTGAGCGAGTGCAGAAAGGAACAGGAAACGGCCCTCATCTTCCGTGAGGGCCAGGTCGACGACCTCCCACCCTGTTCGCAGGACTTCAACGAGTACTGGCACGGCGTTCCTCAACCTGAGGACTTCTCGTTTCTTGACTATTAGTCAGGAAAGAAAAACAATCCCGACAATCTGACGTCAGGTTGTCGGGATTATTAATAAAAGGACCTGGAACACAAGCGGTTCCAAGTCCTTTCTTCTGTGTGTGTTTCCATGATATCATCCTCCTATATGCGTTAGTGTACGACCAATCAGATGGATACCATCCAAAATCTTTTGTCGCTGCTTGGCACTGGGGCGTTTAATGCCGTTGGCATAGTGGCTCAGCAGCCGTTCGTTAATACCTGTCGCACGGGCTATGGCTGCAATGGTGGTCATTCCTTCCAGACTCTGCAGCAGGGCTGCCGCATCCATCAGGCACCATTTGAACTCGTAGTCGCCGTCGGCCAGCCATTGTGGTACGTCATCACCGTCCTCCAGCATTCCCTGGACATGAAACTCCAAGGCCTCACGTACTTCCTTCTGTAATTTGGAATAGGTCTTGGCTGTAACAAGCACACATCCTGGAACATTTCCTCCTAAAGTGGCAGCAAAGTTCTTACTGCTCCACTCTACTTCTACTCTAACCTTTTGCATTGTTTTAAAGAATATTTATTGAATTCTGGGTGCAAAGGTAGTAAAAATAATACTATCTACCAAACATTTTGAGTATTATTTTTAATACTTTAACGAAAAACGATGTAAAAAGTGGGCAAAAACAAGGATTCACCCTTGAAATTGCCCACCGATTAACGATTGAAATTAGTGCAAGACTCTGCCAAAGCATAATCCTACTCGACGTTCCATGCTATGGAGAGTAGCTGGAGGTACAAGGTCGTATCCCTTTCCAGAAATAATAAAACTTTCAGGGACGTTAGGATGAACAAATTCAGAATGGTCACCTACAACCCGAACCAAGACCCAACCACAAAGGCGCAAAGCCTTTTTAACATCACGTACTCTAATATTTTCCATATTGCTCAAGATTTTTGTTGTTACTACTTCTTCACAAACTAAACCTTTTGCATCAATGGAATCAATCGCTATTAATCAGGTGCAAAGATACGACTTTTTCTGAAATAGCTCAAAATTTTATATAGATTTTTCGTCAACAAGCCAAAAAACAGGGCAAAGCCGAAGCAATGCCCTCTGATTAATAGTGAGTGACTAAGCCAGATTAATGCAAACGCAACCCAGATAGTCTCTCTATGTTCTTTAAGGTACCAATAGCAATCGTTTTGTTTAAATGTCCTGCCACAGTAATCACATAACGATTACCTTCGCGACGGAACTGACGATGATCACCTCTACAACGTACCATAACCCAACCATTCTGCTCTAACGCACAAATGATGTCTCGAACTTTAATTGCTCCCATAATGTTCATGAAATTTTTGTAAGACTTTGCAAACGCCAAATTCCATGCATTAAATGGGAAATTAATCACCATTAATCAGTTGCAAAGTTACATAAAATACAAATTGCATCCAAATTTTTTGCATGATATTTTGTGTATGTCCCATTTTTTTCCTATTTTTGCATAACAAATCCGATAAAAATAACTAAAAACAAATAAGATTATGGCAAACTTTCAAGAACCCGCAAGGCACATATTCGGTTCTTATCTGAATATTGCACGTGCCAATTTTTACAAAACTATTTTTCATATTTTCTCTATTTCTGGAATAGACTGCTATACACAAAAAGGAGATCTTTATTTTAAGGAAGACAATTTAGACAAAGTTATCAAGGTTTTTTATCTGATTAGCAAAGGAGAAAGCACAAAAGACGAAGGGACAAAAGTTTCATTAGAAGAAGAAATAAAAGCATCGATAGATACCGTATATGAGGTTATCAAGAAATGCTATGACAATCGGTGGAATAACGAGGTAAAACAATATACCAATCTGACAGAAAGAGAAAAAAATGCCAGAAAGGAGGCTTTCAAAGCACCTCTTACGGATGAGGGGCCAAATGGAGAAAAAGCAAGGATCAGGAATACTTTCACTATAAAAGGTGAACAGGAGGAACGTTTTAGAAAAATGCTCTTCCGCCACATTCCACTTTTGGCACCAATCATGGCAAATGTCGTTGCAATGCAATTCAAAAAGAACGTCAACGAACAGAAAGAGTCAAATAAAGCCATGCATGATGCTTCGTTGACAGATTGCCTAAAAGAGTTATACAGCATCGCACAATGTCTAACTGATTGCCGCAATTTCTACACGCACATGAATCCCTACAACTCTATCGAAAAACAAAAAGATCAGTTTAAACTGCAAAATATCATCGCCGGCAACCTTGATAAAGCATTCGCAGCAAGTCGTCGAATAGCCAAAAAGCGCAATAGTTACTCTGAGAGCGACCTGACTTTCTTAACTGGCCATCAAGATGATTGTAGAATGCAAGAGGTGTTCGTGCTTGATGAAAATGGCAAAAAAAAATGGAAAGTAGAGAAAAATGAAAAGGGGGAAACCAAATTAGACAAAGAAAAAAATCCCATTTATATATACAAGAAGGTAAAGGCAAAAGATGATAAGGGTAAAGAGAAGCGTGACGAAAATGGGAAACCAATTTATGAGGTGTTGTATGAGGATGGAAAACCAGTACATGAATATGAAACGAAACTTATAGAACGAGAAGATTTCTATTATCGCATTCGGGGTATACGTCAAATATTAAACCCTAATCTTACTCCGAATGGAGAGGTGTGTGATGGGCTTTCAGCTTTTGGAATGCTTTATTTTTGTTCTTTATTCTTGTCGAAAGAGCTGACAGTCCAGTTGTGCACAGAAACCCAAATATTTGTGAATAGCCCTTATAATAACGACAATAACAAGAAAAGCAACATCATTCTCAATATGATGTTCGTCTATGCCATACACATCCCGCGTGGCAAACGTCTTGACAGCGAGTGCAGTAGTCAGGCCCTTGCCCTTGACATGCTTAATGAACTGCGCCGCTGTCCCATAGAACTCTATAATGTCCTTCCTGCTACTGGCAAACGAGAGTTTGAAGATGATATTAAACACGAGAACGACAGGACCCCAGAACTTGCAAAGCGCATTCGCTCAAAAGACCGTTTTCCACATCTTGCCTTAAACTATATAGATAGTCAAGGCTTATTCGAGAATATACGTTTCCAAGTGCGACTTGGCAGCTATCGTTTCTGCTTCTATGATAAAATATGTATAGATGGAAAAAAACATCCTCGTCAGCTCCATAAGGAAATCAATGGTTATGGCCGATTACAGGATATGGAAAAAGCGCGTAAGGAGCAATATGGCCATCTGTTCCAGCTGTCGAGAGACGAATCCGTATGGCAGAAAGATGAAAATGCTTATGTCAACCTACGACAGTTGGTACCTGTAAAGGCGGGTGATCCAGCTCACATCACAGACACCTTGGCACAATATAATTTCTATCAGAATCGTATCGGCCTGTTTTGGAATACTGACGATGAGACATATTTGACAGATAAGATAAACGCTCAAGGACAAATTGTTGGCAAAGGTCTTTATCTGCCACCGCTGAGTGCCGTTGATACACCCACTACGACAAACAGATATAAGCGGAAAGCCCCAATTGACATGCCCGCACCGCTCTGTTCACTCAGTACCTACGACCTGCCTGCCCTGCTTTTCTATGAGCAATTACGTAGGAAGCACCAATTGGAGCCCAACGATTTCCCTGCTGCCGAGGATATCATCATTAGACAATACGAGAACATGGTCCGATTCTTTACTGAAGTCAAGGACATGGGAACATTTGATAACGACGATGCTCTACAGGAAAAACTGAAGGAATATGGTCTCTCTAAGGCGAGCATCCCCCAAAAAATCTATCGGCATCTCGTACAGAAGACTCCTGACAATGCGAAGGATTTTGAGAAATCTGCGAAAGCCGAACTTAGGAGACGACTCCACATAGCCGAGGCCAAGTTAAGCTGTTTTGACAAGGACAAGGAGAAGATGGAGTCTGACAAAGAGGATGACAGGAAATACAAGAAATACGGTTCTAAGTATTTTATTAGCATCCGCTATGCCCAGTTGGCACGCTATCTTGCAGAGTCTATTATGGACTGGACTCCGAATGCCAAGCAAGGTAAGGACAAACTGACGGGACTCAACTATCGCGTATTAGTCTCGTCGCTCGCTGGGTTTGGTACAAGATACTCTGATGAAGATATACTTCAGATATTAGCGGATGCACATATTTATGTAGATGAGAAAAACGACCACCCCTTTATTGGATATGTCTTTGATGAGTACCCGACGGATATAGAGATGCTGTATTCAGAATACCTTAAGCGTGAGATAAAAGAGATCAAGAAATACATATCTGTAGGAATAGATGCAAAGACGGGAGAAGAGACCATTACGCTGAAGAAAGATGCGAGCGGCATCCCCTTCCTCCACCATGACCGCAAGCGTTGGCAGCAAAGTTCTATAGCAGAACTGACAGACCGCTATCTCCACATCAAAGAGGAAGGAAAGGCTGAACCTGGCAGAGCTACACTGTTACTGCCCGATGGACTGTTTGCTCCATATATAGTCAAAATGCTGGAAAAGTGTGATTCCTCTGCTTTGGAGAATTGTGATGACAAATCGAACGCAGCCTTCCTCATCAGTAGATATTTCGAGAACAAGTGTGAGAAGTCACAGCCATTCTATGATACGACAGAGCCATCTCACTTTAATGACGAGCTCCGAAAAGTTACTCCTTATAAATACTCCAGAGCCTATGAATATTTTAAATTATTGAATGGTGGAAAGGATATTTATCTCCCTATAACGGAAATTAAACGCCGTCTGGCGGATAAGGAAAGAAGAATAGACGCAAATATTAAGAATCTGACTGACAAAGGGAATTATCAGACCATTGAGGAAGCCCGTGAAGGAAGGCGCAGAAAACTGGAGAGGGCTGTCAGGGACATGCAAGACAATGAGCGGGCAATTCGTCGCTACAAGACTCAAGACCGTATTCTCTTCATGATGGCGAAGAGTATGCTTGGCGATATTGTCAATCAAAATGCAGACCTTTTCAAACTGGAGAATGTTTGCGAAAACAATTTCCTCAGTCAGAGGGTTAAGGCTCAAATTAGCGTGAAGAGCAATAATCAACAGATTACCATACAGAAAGACGACATGCCTATCAAAGACTATGGCAAGTTATTCCGACTCCTTAATGACGAGCGTACTGTACAGCTTTTGTCTTATTCTATATTGACCAATCCCCCTTTGATTGACTTTGACCAGATCAGTGAAGAATTAAAACAATACAATACCATTCGCTCTTCAGCCTTCAAATCATTCCAGCAGATGGAACAGGAATCTTTCATTCAGCACGAAAGAGTCCTGACTGATCCGGAAAACAATGATTTCTACCAAGGTGGTAGACGCTACAAGAATAATGAGCAAACAAAGGAGAACGATGCCAAACGCAACAATTTCAGTTCACTGCTAAAAATACTTCAGTGCCTCACACCAGAGGTCATGAACATGTTTGAGGAAAATGACCGTCAACTCATTACGGCCATTCGCAACGCTTTCGACCACAATAGTTACCCCAACTGGGAAGTGTGTAGACAACTCTTGGAACAAGAGCAACAAGTGAATGCTAATATCCAGTTGGAGCTATCGCAGGTTGCAGCATTCCTCATTAGCAAAATCCGTAATTATGTCAAACAAATAGAGGAAGTTTGCCACTCATCTCATCAATAAATATTATCCGAGACCTTATGCCCACCCAGTTCAACGCCCTCTGTTCAGAGCTTTCCCTTTATAATGCATGGAACATTGTAAAGGAGAAAGGCTCTGTGGGTGGTATTGATGGGGTGACGATACAGAAGCTATCCACTATGCACAGAATGTTACGCCCGCATTCAGTATATTCCGGAAATTAAGAAAAAGGAGCCTGTGAAAATCGCTGTTGTTTAAGACTATCTAGCGTTCGTTCTTTGACATTTTGAAACAAATTATATTCGAAAGCATTTGCGAAAAACTGGTTTATGGCTAAAGCCCTTATTTTGAGCAATATAACGTTTTTGAGACATTATATGACTTGTCTGTTTTCTTCGCAAAAGGTAAATATCCTGCAATTTCTTTGGTGGTTTTGCGAAAAATGACTAAATTTGCACACGGATAAATGCAGGATTTTAAAGAGCTTTTTTCGCAAGAATCCAATAAGGAGAAATCAAGCGAATTATTTGCGAACTTTTTGAATGTATGGAATCCATTGAGAATAAGTAAGTTAGTTGTAAAACAGAGATATAAAACCCTGCATTTGAGTATGAAAGAACATGGTAATTGCGAAAATCATGTCCGCGAGATTGCTAAGTCTTGCGAAATCAGTGTTTTAGGGTTTAAAGGAACGTCATCCTACAGTCAGGCGACTTCTTCAAATTCCTTCAGACAGGATAGTTGTAGAAGCTTATCGTTTGGATAGGTATGACAACTTTTTTTTTGCTCGCCGCTGGTAACAGCGATGGGCGTTGTAGAAGCTTATCGTTTGGATAGGTATGACAACAATTTTGACATTCGTATAAATATACGCATCATCTGTTGTAGAAGCTTATCGTTTGGATAGGTATGACAACATGTCTCTAAGCTCCTCGGTGAAGCGCTCGCCGTTGTAGAAGCTTATCGTTTGGATAGGTATGACAACTTTGTACAGGGCTATAGCGCTTTGCTCCCTCTAGTTGTAGAAGCTTATCGTTTGGATAGGTATGACAACTTCCAGCTGCCATCAGCGGGTCTCCCGACACGCTGTTGTAGAAGCTTATCGTTTGGATAGGTATGACAACCATTGAAGTGTTGCCCGGCAAGCTAGAATAGAGTTGTAGAAGCTTATCGTTTGGATAGGTATGACAACTTTTGGGGTAGTTCCGGGAAGAGACTCGATGCGAAGTTGTAGAAGCCTATCGTTTGGATAGGTATGACAACATTCATGTTGGAGAATAACATGATGGATTTTAAGATTGGCGTGAAATAATGTCAATAAATACGCCAAAAGCATAAAAACAAGTAAAGGGCTTGGAACTCTGAGGTTCCAAGCCCTTTACTTTTGTGCGTGTTCTCATGATATCATCCCCCTATAAAGCGATAGTATACGATTATTGTTGGCCGTTGTGTTTTAATTATGACTACAAAAACTTAATATCAATTAAAATGGATGAATGAAATATTGGGATTTCAATCTTAATCACTATTTTTGCAAACGGATTAATAGCGATTAAGACCATGTTTGGGAATACTAATTAAAAAACAATTTAATAAACAACATTTTTAGAGAGTGATTTTAATTAAAAGAGTAAGAAACGAAAGATGATTTATCCGGATTTCCTAGTCCAAAACGCATAATAGGAGAATGCATCTATAGGAGAATTCATTTTATTGTCAAACCCTTTTAGTTATTTCCACATGGGTGTTTATACAGTGAGACAAATTATTCGTGCCCTTAAGCGCGATGGTTGGGTAGAAGTACCACGCAGAGGCACTAGCCATCGTCAATTCACGCATCCTACTAAGCCCGGTCGGGTTACGGTAAGCGTGCATAGTATGAAGGACGAAGTTTCTGGGGACCTTCTCAAGTCTATTGAAAGACAATCTGGATTGGACTTTAGTCTTATCTATGGCGGATAATTGTTGTTGATCCACGGGGGGAGCTTCAGCTCCTCTCACTTTTTTTATACTAATCATAATCACTGACATATAGCATCTTAACGATTAATGGAATCAAAACGAATCATACTGCGGTTGTGGAGGGAGGTGGATGCGGAGAATCTCTTCAAGTATGCATCGGACCCTGACGTGGGACCACGGGCAGGGTGGGCACCACATCAGAGTGCGGAGGAGAGCCGGGAGATTATCCAGAAGTATTTCAGTAACGATCGAACGTGGGCGATAGAGCTGAAAGAGACGGGTGAGATTATCGGTTGCGTGGGCTATCTGCTACCCGGGGAGTGCAATATCTGCATTGGTGAGAACGATGCCGAGGTGGGATACTGGGTGGCGAAGCCGTATTGGAACCAGGGTATCTGTACCGAGGCGCTGAAGTTGGTCATCGATTACTGTTTCAACAAGAAGGGCTTCCACGCCATTTGGGGTGACTACTTCGTGGATAATCCTGCATCAGGTCACGTTATGGAGAAGTGCGGCTTCCGTGAAACGGGTGATACGAGCTACTGCACTCACCTCTATGGTGGAAAGGACCATCTTGTGAAGATTATGAAGTTAGGACATGAGTGATATACCCCTTACTTTCGGCAAAAGAAGTTAGAAGCCCACGCGCTTCTTGGGCTTTGAAGGCGCGATGGGCTGGATGTCGGCCGTAGTGATGCTGAGCAGGTGCTGGCGGTCGGGATTCTTCAGACGGATGCAACGGCGGGCGTGGCAGAGGTAGATATGCTCTAACTGATTAGCCACGAAACGGGCGTTGCCCCAGGTCTTGGCGTCGCGTGACTCATAGGCGGCGGAGATGGCATCCTTGTACTTGTTCCATGCGGAACGGGTGAAGTGATAGCCATAGTCCCTGATGCGCCGGCGGGTGATTTCGAGCAGATCGGCAATGGTGAAGTCGGGGAACTCGAAACGGTTGGGAAAGCGCGAGTCGAGTCCGGGGTTGAGGTCAATCAGGCGTAGCATCTCGTCCTTGTAACCACAGAGCACGATGGCAATGTCGCGCATGTCCTCGTTGGCCAGGATATCCATGAGCAGAGGAATGACGAGTTTGCCCGGGTCGTTGGGGTGGTTGGAGTTGAGGAGATAGGCCTCGTCAATCATCAGAACGCCTCCCCGTGCCATTTCCACCACGTTGCGGACGGCAGTATCCTCGTCGCCCCAGTTGCTGCCGATGAAGGTGCTGCGGTTGCAGCAGACGACGTGTCCTTGGCTGAGCATGCCTGCCTCGTGTAACAGGGAGCCATAGATTTTGCAGACGGTAGTCTTGCCAGTGCCAGGACGTCCGAAGAAGATGGCGTGCAGAGCCAGCTCGTGCTGCTTGCCACGAGGGTTCAGACAGCGCATCAGCTGGTTGTAGCGGTTGAGGGCCAACAGGGCATCAATCTGCTTGCGGATGTTGGCACATCCCACGAGCTTGTCCAGTTCCTGCAAGGGCTGGTTGATGGGTTTCAGGATTTCGACCTTTACCTTGTTGTTTTTCGACATCATGAATTCTCCGAGAGCATTGGTGAAGTCGTCAGGGGTATCGTCATCATCGTCGGACATCAGCCAATCGTCATCATCATCGTCATTGTCGCCATCAGCATTATCAAAGTCATCATCATCATCGTCATTCATGTGGCGGAAGTCGTGAATCATATCGGGAAACGGCAGCCGTTGTGCGTAGTCGTAGAACAGCTGGTACCACTTTGCCATAGGCAGGTCGTCGCGGGTCTCAACGGTGAAGCTGTGGCGGATACACTCGGGCATTGACTCAAACACTGCGATACCCATCTGGTCCCAATGGTCTCGCATCTGGTCTTCGTTAATAAAGTGGCTGGTGGTCAGCAGCACGCCCCTGATGGCAGGTGCCTTGACGTCATAGTAGTCGAAGCTCTGGCTTAACATCGACATGGCCTGCGACAGCCGGTAGACGGGGCTGATGCGGTGGCTTTTTTCGGTGAAGTACATGGGCTCGCGGCTGCCAAAGGGCTCCTCGTCGGCCAGTTCGTCAGTGTGAGGGGGCATGATGTCGATGCAGACAATGATGGCCTCCTCTTCCGTGGCAAAGAGGTATGCCGGTTTGTCGGCAATAAACGGTACGAAGTCTTCTATTTTCCTGACATATACGTGGGGTTTGTGGGCGTGAGCGCCCAGAAAGCCCCAGACAAGATTCTTGCTGAGTAAAGATAGTCGGGTAAACATGGTCATACCATCAAAAGGATTTTCTTGTTTCATCATTCTTTCTATGTTGTGTTTGTTTTTCAGGTGCCGAAGCCCACGACCCTGAGGCGGGGCTTCAGCTCGATGGGGCTGGGCGCGAAGAGTTCGTAGGCGGCCTTGACGTCGGACACCAGCACGTGCTGGTAGTCTTCACGGACAAGTGGCCGGTGGCTTTTGGTGTCAGCCAGACGGTCGGCCAGTGCCGGTATGATACCGTTGCGAACGAATTGTTCTACCCAGCGTGCGTTTCCAAAGTGAGAAGAGCGGTGTTGCAGGGCTTTCTCGATGGAAAGCTGCAACTCGTCACGGGCATCCTTGGCCAGCAGGTACTGGTCCTGCTGGAAGATGTGCTCGGCAATCTGCATGAGTTGTGCCGCAGTGTAGTCGGCAAAATGAAACTTATAGGGAAAACGGTCGTGAAGACCGGGGTTCATCGTCATCAGGCGGTCCATTTCTTCTTTGTAACCGGCAAAGATGACGAGCATGTCGGGATTCTTCTCTGAGAGCGACGTCAGGAGGCTTTCCACGGCACGCCGTCCGTAGTCGTTGTTGCCTTCGCTGCTGTATAGCGTGTAGGCCTCGTCGATGAAGAGCACGTTGCCCTGTGCCTCCCTGAGCAGGTTCTTGACGTTGTCCTCAGTGTCGCCGATAAATCGTCCCACGATGCGGCTTCTGTCGACGGCTATGACTTCGCCTTTCGAGAGCAGGCCCAGCTGGTGGTAGATGCGTCCCAGCATTTTTGCCACGGTGGTCTTGCCAGTACCCGGGCTGCCAGTAAAGATGGCATGGAAGACGTCCTTCGTATCGGTGGGCAGTCCCTGTTGTCGTCGCTCGGCAAAGATTCTGACCTGATGGGCTATGGTGGCAATGCTCTTCTTGATATTGTCGAGCCCCACCATCTGGTTAAGCTCTTGCAGACTTTCCTCATAGCCCGACTGCTGACCGTAGAGTTGTGTAAAGTCGATGTCGTCAGCCTTGAGTTCGTCTTTGTTAAACGATCGTGCCGTATCGGCCAATCGGTGCAGATAAGCCTTCATCACGTGTTCCTGATAGAAGCGGTTGATGTCGGCTCTGGTCCAGTTGGCAATGGTTCCGTCGTCGCATCCCTTTCGGACGGCAGCAGCGAGCTGCCGTGAAACGTCCTCTGAAGGATGAAGGTCCCATGCCGTCAGTTCGCTGAAGAAGCTGTGTACCATCTCCGTAGGAGTAGGCTGCAGCAGCGTCAGCCGTTTTGATTCGGGAAAGAATTCCCTAAGCGAGGGGTACATGTTGAAGAGTGCCTCGACTTCCTGGCTGGTACCGGAAAGCCAGAGACCGTAGCGTTTATTACGAACGGCATTAGAGAGATGTTGGACGATGAGTCGTCCTCCAGTCCCTGTCAGCGCTCCCACATGATCAAGACAGATGGTCTTTCCTGCCTCCGTTTCGTTAAGCAGGCGATTGAATCCGTCCATCGGGTTTTGCAGTGTTGCGTCGTAGAGTGTCGTGCTGTCGACCAGTTCCAACGATGACTTGGTGTACAGCTCGTCGAAGAAGCAGCGGATGGCCGGCAGCGGGTTCTCCTTGCCTTTGTTGATAAAGACATAGCCCGACGGTTGCCGTACCGAATCCTTGACATTGAGGTTCAGGCAACCGGCCCACAGTCGCATGCGGTTGAGGTCGACCGTTGCCTGCCGCAGGTTCTTGGTACCAGGCAGCGTGGCCAGTATGCCCCAGGCTGTGTCGTTGGCTAGAAAGGACATGGCGATATCGTCAGGGTCGAATACGCCATACGCATTGATGGCCTGTATTTCGACAGCCTGTTGCTCATCCACCTGAACCTCCATCACGCCCATGAGTGAATCTCCCAGCGTGAAATGGAGCTTGTAATGGCCAGCCAACCACAGGAAGCGGCTCTGCATTTTGAGCCTCACGGTGCCATGCCGCACTTTCGCGGCATTCTCATCAGCGTCAGTACACATCAAGAAGTAGTCGTCGGCATAGATACAGCAACGAAAGTCATGGTCTTTCAAATTTTTCCTGTCGGTCTCCATTTTCATGATGAAGCACTGTCCTTCGACGCTCATTTCCATGGATTTGATCAAAAGATTGTTGTTTTCAATCATAAATGTTGAAATGTCATTTGATAAAACGTTGTGTGTTCTAACGAATCCGTCACCCGTTGTTCACACAACAGGGACGTACAAGAGTTTGTATGCCGAATAGGGAGTATATCAATATGTCAAAGAACGCGCGAGCCGAAGGCCCAAAGAACGAGAGAGTTTAGAGAGCGCAAGCCTATACACATGGCGTTATGGGCCATGCGTTGGCGTCATTATCGTTGTTGTGCGAAATGCGTTAGATTATCATTCCTTTCATATTGGGGCTGCAAAGATATGAAAAAATCCCGATAACATCCAAATGATTTTTCGGATTTTTTTCGACTTTAACATTTCCACCTTATTATAATAAGAAGGAAGAGGGAAGAAGGAAGAAGTAAGAGGTATCGGCTGCGTCGAGTAAGAAGTAAGAAGGAAGAGGGAAAAGGGAAGAAGTAAGAGGTATCGGCTGCGCCGAGTAAGAAGGAAGAAGGAAGAGGGAAGAAGGAAGAGTTGTTGCTTCGCAATTAAGAGTTAAGAATTAGGAATGAAGTTTGCTTACAGCGCGAAGTCGAGGCCTACGACGAAACGGGGATGAGACTTCAGGAAGTCGTGGGACCAGAGGTAGAGTGTCCAGTGGTGCATGGTGTAGTAGATGCCGGCGGCTGGTGCGACGTCCTGGTCGAAGAGCCACGAATGGATGGCACCGACCATGGGAGTCAGCGTGTGGCCTTCGCTGCAGTGAATGTTATAGCCCAGATATTCGTAGTTGCTGAATGTGTTGGCGTCGCCTTTATTGACACCCCACCAAGTGTTGGTACACCAGAAAAGCCGTTGGTCGCAGGTGATGGTGCCATTGAGGTAGAGGGCTGAGGTGAGATAGGCGAACTTGAAGCTGTCGTTGACGTTGAACGATGGGGTGACTTCAGCACCAACGTTGAACCACTGGCTGAAACTGGTGCCATAGCGGACGAGAGCACCCCAATAGGCGCAGTTGGGACCCGTGTAGAGGTCGATGCCTGTAGCTACATGGTTGCCCAGGCCATACTGGAAAGTGGTGTAGGTCTCCTGGCGGTTGATACCTGGACGGGCCTTGACAGACGTATAGCCGTAAAGCTTGCCGTCACCCACGGTGGCTGCATAATATGGAATCTGACTCATCGCTTTCAAGGAGAAGAGCAGTCCGATAATATAAACAATACATCTTTTCATCACTCTTTCACTCTTCACTTATTTCGGCATTTCCAGAATAAAGCGGCAGCCGTCCTGATAGTCTTTATCGTAGATGAGGTCGCCACCCAAAGTCAGGGCATGCCGCTTGGTGAGCGAGAGACCGAGTCCCAAACCCTCAGAGAGGTCGTCAATCTTGCTGAACGGCTTGTAAATCAGTTCGTCAGAATTGTCGGGCAACCCGGGACCAGTGTCCTCGACGGTGAAACGGATGGTAGTATCGGTTTCAGAGACGTGCAGCCGGATGTGCTCGTGGTCAGAGAACTTGGCAGCATTGTACAGCAACTCACGGATGGACCTCATCAGATAGAGGCGGTTTGTCAGTATGCAAACACCGTCAGACAGCTCGCTCTCGAAGTTGACATTCACCCGCTGGAAGTGCCCATGGGTATAGTCAATGCTCTCGCGGGCCACATCGTTGCACGACACCTCGTCGTGGCGGTTGCCCATCAGTTCATCGGCACCTGTCGTTGACGAGCTGTCGAAGAGCATCAGTATCATGCGCTTCAAGTGCATGGCGTTATATTTCATCATACCCATCATATCGTTCAGATTCTCCTCCTCGAAGGAGCCTGTAGCAGCATCTTTCTTGCACCGCGAAACGATGCTGTCGTACAGCACGTTAGCAAAGCCAACGATGATGTTCAGCGGGGTACGTATCTGGTGTGACAAGTTCTGGATGAACAGTGTCTTCTTCCTGACGGCCTCTTCTGCCAGGTCCATGTCGTGGGCACGCTGCTCGTTGCGCTTCCTGATTTCCTCGGCGGTCTGGCGGATGCTGCCCATACGGTCGTGCAGTGCCTGCTGCATGGTGGCGAAGGCGTTCTGCAAGTGTCCGACATCGTCATTCTGACGAGAGCGTGGAATCACTTCGCTATAATCACCGCTGGCAATACGCTGTGTGATACCCAACAGTTGGTTGATGGGATGGATGGTCTGCTTGACAACCACGTTGCTCAGCCACATGATAGCCAACAGTCCGATGATGATAAGGGCGATGATGACGTAACCGAGACGGTCGAAACCCGACAGGATTTCCTTGTCGGGACATACCATGGCTAAGCTCCAGTCGGTGCCGGGCACAGGATGGTAGCATACGTGACAAATCTCACCGTGCAGGTCGACGTGCATATAACCAATTTTACCTTCTATCATCTGGTATCCCAGCGTAATAATGTCAGCATTCTTGGTAGGGTCAGCGTCCGTAAAAATGGTCTTGCGGAACAGCTGCGTGCTGTCAGGATGGACAAAGTAGCGTCCGTCGCCGCCAATCAGCATGAAGTAGGCATCCGAATAGGATTGACTGGTTGAAAGGACAGCCTTTGCCAGCTGGCTGAAAGAGAAATCGGCGGACAGTACCCCGACGACATGTCCCTCTTCAGAACGCAACGGACGGCTGTACGTTGCTACCGCCTCATTGTGGTTGATAGTTCCTTCCGTATGTTCGCTGAAAGGCTCTACCCAGCTTGCCCTGCCCTTCATGAGCGGTACGCGGTACCAGTCCTTGTCGTAATACGCATAGTTCGTTTCCCGTACGGAAACGATGGTGTCGACCTCGTTGACGGTGTAAATGGAGAAATAGCGTCCGTATTGCGGGAAGGTATTCGGCACGGTACTGACGGAGCAACTCAGGATATTGGGGTTGAAGCGAACCATGCGCTTTGAGACAGACTCTAATGAGTCAGGCGTGAAATGCTCCTCCAACAGCCAGGCATTGGCGTTGGTCGAGGTCTCTATGGTGTTCATATAGTTTCTCACGCGCTGAATCGTCGTTTTCAGAATGCTGTTGGTGCGCTGGATAGCCTGTTGGCGAATCAGGTATCGCGACTGCACGTAGAAGGCACCTAACGACAACACGAAGAGGGGTACGGCCAAGAGCATGATGTCAAGGCTGAGGACTTTGGATATACTGCGGCTGAACTTACTCATGGCTCGCCTCCTTTCCTTCTTTTACTTCCTTTTCAGCCTCTTCCGCCTCAATCTGCAAGGCCTCAACCATGTGGTTAAGCAGGTCGAGGACTATCTCGCTCTGCTCCTTGATGACCTCCACCTCGTAGCCGGCCTCCTGCGTACTGAGCGTCTCATAGTTGTTCGTGAGTTTCATGACACTCCGCTCAATGAGGTCAGACGGCACGGTCATCTGCGTCGTCATATAGTGGAGGAAGGTCGTCTTCATGCGGTCCGACCCCTGAGCACTGCCCAGAGCCTTGCGCAACTCCTCGCTTCGCTGTGTCAGCCGCTTTGTCAGCTGTTCCAGCTCCGTCGACTTTGCCGCCAACGACCGTTGCATCTGCTGGAAGTGGTCCTGCAGCCGTCCTATCTCGTCGTCGCGCTGAGCGTTGGACACAGCCTCGTCATAGTGTCCCTCTGCTATGCGCTCCGCCGAACGTGTCAGCATGCGCAGGGGTTTCATCCGCCGACGGATAAGCAGGTGACAGAGAGCGAAGAAGAGTGCTACGCCTACGACAGTAATGACCAGCACCATCAGAATCAGGCTGTTATGCGCACCGAGGATGTCATCTTGACGGTACACCACACCGGCACTCCATCCTAACTGCTTCATCGGCATCCCATACTCCTTGGTACGAAGGAAAGGCTTATAGAACACATACCACGCCTCCCTGTCCATATGGAACGCCTTGCTACCCGTCTCGCCGGCCACCATGGCGCGGGCAGCCTCCTGAGCTTCCGGACTTTTCACGAGCGTCTTTCCGAATACCGTCTTACTCGTCAGCTTCTCCTCGTCAGGGTGAACCACATACGACCCCTTGTCGTTCAGCAGCACAGCATAGCCGCGCGAGAAAGGCTTGGTGGCATGAATAATGTCCGTCAGCACCTCAATGGACAGGTCGGAAGCCACCACACCCACACACTCGCCCTGGTCGTATATCGGAAGACAGAAGGTGATGAGCGCCTCCCGCTCGGTGTCCTCGTTCTTTAGCGGTCCCACCCAGCAGGCCTGCTTCACGTTCATCGGTTCCGTGTACCATATCTGCTCGTTGTAAGGACGGTTGGTAAACTTGTCCAACGTCTCCAGCTCCGTCTTTTCGTTCGTAGTGTTTTCGCTGCCCTTGCAGTGGATATAAGCCATATACAGGTGGTGGCCGGGATAGTAGTCCGGCTTGAAGACGATGGCACAGCCTACGATGTAGGGATTCGTCTCTACAATCCTGCGGCTATAGGTAAACATACGGTCAGGCTGACGAAGATGCCCCTGCAGATCCTGATAGACATTAAACGTCGTCTGCTCGACGCTCATCATGATGTTGTCAATGTGCAACACTGTGGCATCCAGCATCTGTTCGGCATTCTTCTTCGCTTCATCCTTCAGGATCTCACGAGAGAAATACTGCATCACCGCCAACGACAGCAACAGCAGCAACACCATCTCACAGACCACCAGCATATTCAGCCTGAGCGACGTATGGGGAATGTTTATTTTCGACAGCCTCAGCACACTCTTACCTCTTACTTCTTACTTTTTACTTCTTACTCGGCGTAGCCGATACCTCTTAATTCTTACTTCTTAATTCTTACTTCTTTACCACAAGTGCCACCGACCAGTCAACATGCTCAATCGGCGCATAATAGACCCTCGACGGCACACCGTTCACCTCTAGGTCAATCACACCCTTTTTCCTCAGCTCCAGACTGCGTCCCACCTGTTCCTGAGTCATCTTCACACTCTTCCCTTCAGGATGGGCTATGCAGCTGCCGTCGCTATTGATAACCACCGTAAAATAGTCAGCATCATTGTCTATAAAGACATCCAGCAACTCATTGTGCCTGTTTCCCTCGTCAATGCGCTGCAGTTCCTTAGCGAGCCATTCGAACGTCATGTCGGCACCACACACACACGCCAGCCGACCCGTTTTGTCGAACACAGATTTGACAAACGTCGTGTAGTGACCACTGATCTTCGTACCGTCGTAGTAGTAATACGGTTCCGACCAGAAACTCTCATTGGACTTCTTGGCACGTACGTACCAGTCGGACTTATGGTAGTTGTGACGTGCCGAACCTACCAGACGCATTTCAAATGCGCTGCTGTCCACATGATGCACATAAGGCTCGAACCACTGTCCCTCCTTAGGGAAGTAGTTAGGTTCGAAGGCCGCAAAGTAGCCCCTCACCTCAGGATTCAGGCTCACCTTGCTCTCCAGTGCCGCAATGACCGCTTCCGGCGAGTCCAGATGCTTTTCCACTTCATCGAACACATTTCTGGCATTTATCTCCATGCCCCGAATGGTCTTGGCAATCTTCTCCGACGCCACGTCGAGCATGCCCACATAGCGCACGTGCTTCACTGCCTTCTGGGCCCGATAGGCAGTAAAACCACTCACGGCAGCAATCACTATAGCCACCGCCAGTACAGTCAGTAGCACGTATGGCGTTCGTTTTCTTTCAGTTGTTTTAGATGTCTGTTCCACGGTTATGAATATTTATAGTATAAGTTTAGATTGCAAATATACACATTTTCCTGTTCATTGTTCATCATTCATCGTTCATAGTTGCAGTCGTTTAACATCTTTTATCACAATCTACTCACTTTTCCGTTTATGAAAGAGTAACTGAAGAACTGTGGGAGTGACGAAACAAGGTGACACGGTACCGATACCGTGTCACCTTTGTGTCATGGGGCTGGTGATTATATGTTACATGTCCTCGTAGGTATCAAGGTAGGTAACGTGGGTGACGAGATACTCGTCGACGCCATGCTTGCCGTCGGCACCACCGATACCCGACTTCTTCACGCCGGCATGGAAGCCCTGAATGGCCTCGAAGTGCTCGCGGTTGATGTAGGTCTCGCCGAACTCCAGTTCACGGCAGGCCTTCACAGCGATGTTCAGGTCCTTGGTGAAGATGCTGGAAGCCAGACCGTATTCACAGTCGTTGGCATACTTGATAGCCTCGTCGATGTCGGAGAACTCCACCAGCGGAATGACAGGTCCGAAGGTCTCCTCGTGGATGATGTCCATGTCCTGACGGCAGTTGTCGAGCACCGTAGCAGCATAGAAGTAACCCTTCGTGCCGACGCGGTGACCGCCGCAGAGCAGCTTGGCACCCTGCTTGATGGCACGCTCCACCTTCTCGGTGACACTCTCCAAGGCACGGGCCTCGACCAATGGACCCATGTCGACGCTCTCGTCGGCGCAGACATCGCCCACCTTTACCTTCGACATCTTGTCTACCAGAATCTTGGTGAAGGCCTCCTTGACCTCCTTCTGCACATAGACGCGCTCTGCGTTGTTGCAAATCTGACCGTTGTTGCCAATGCGGCTGTCGACAATCCACTGTGCAGCGCGCTCCAGGTCAGCATCCTTCATGACGATGGCAGGAGCCTTGCCGCCGAGTTCGAGGCTGATCTTGGTGATATTCTTCGAGGCGGCGGCCATGATGCTCTCACCGGCACCAACAGAACCAGTGACAGAAACGATGTCAATCTTCGGCGAGCCGGCCATCTCGTTGCCAATGACACTTCCCTTGCCGGTAACAATATTGATGACACCTGCGGGCAGACCTGTCTCAGCGACGACCTTGGCAAACTCCGTACAGTTCTCAGGGGTAAGCTGTGAGGGCTTGATGACGATAGTACAGCCGGCAATCAGCGCAGCACCAGCCTTACGGGCGATGAGGAAGAAGGGGAAGTTCCAGGGCAGGATGCCAGCCACGACGCCAATGGGCTTCTTCGTGAGCAGGATGGTCTCGTTGGGGCGGTCTGAAGGAATAATCTCACCCTCGATATGGCGGGCGAAGGAGGCCATGTACTCGAAATAGGCAATCGTGGCACCCACCTCGATAGAAGCCCAGGTGCGGGTCTTGCCCTGCTCGCGCATGATGATCTCGGTGAACTCCTTCTCGCGCTTCTTGATACCGTCGGCCATCTTCAGCAGATACTGTGCACGCTCGATGGCAGGCGTCTTGCCCCAGGCCTTCTGGGCGGCACGGGCAGCGTCGAGGGCGCGGTTCACATCTTCAATGGTTCCTTCCGGCTGGCGGGAGATTACTTCCTCCGTAGAGGGGTTCAACACGTCAATCCACTGGCCGTTCGAGCTCTCGCAGAACTGGCCGTTGATGTACATCTTTAAGTCTTTCATATTCGTTTGTTTTAGTAAAAGGATAGTTTGTTGGTGCAAACTTACATAAAAATTTCGATTTAAACACCAATAAGATAAAGAAATTAAGTTTTCTTTAGAGGAAATATAGTAAAAAACTACTCCTCCCACTTGATGCTCACGTGGTCGAAGCCCATGGCGCGCATCATGTTGCGGAAATGGGACTCGCCGTTCTGGCGGGCGATGGCAAGGTTGGCTGGGGTGAGGCAGTGGGCAAGCATCTGACGGTAGGCCTTGCGATAGAGGGCGTCACGGTCCTTATGGCTCCAGCGTCCATTCTCGGCAAAGCTTTGTGTGCGTGCCTCGTCGATGAAGTCGCGGTCAAGGAGTGCTACTTTTGGCAATGTGACTTCAATGCTGTCGCCTGAGGTCTGAATCCATCCGGGCTTGACCTGGTGCATGTTGACGCCGAGGCGGATGGTACCGTAGTAGATGCGTGCCAGATGGTCATCGCTGAAAATGCCCCGGCGAACGGTATCGACGAGTTCCTCGTTGCTAACGGACAGGAACTCCCATTCACCGATGGCCTTGATGCTGGTAATCTGCTGGGGGGTGAGCTCAATGCCCTGGTTCTTGGTGATGTGCAGATCGGTCTGGCGGACGGCGCTGCAGAACCAAACGCTGAAAATGATGACGGCGACGATGATAGCACCGATAGCGGCAAGTTTGATTTTATAGTTCATAGTTCACAGTTATTGCGGGCGGAAGCAAATTCTTCACTTTTCACTCTTCACTTTTCCCTTTTCCAGGCTTGAATTAATGATGTCCATCATGTTCAGATTACGGCGGAAGGCAATGATGATGTCCTCCTCACGGTAGCCCATCTGGGTGAGCATGGGTACGAGTACACGGGCGGCATTCTGCTGGGCTTGTTCCTTAATAGCCAGGCGGGGAATGCTGTTGACGATGACCTGACGACCTTGTTGTTCGTATGACGCCAGTTCCTTGTCGGTGAAGCGCGAACGGGTCAGTCCGACGTATTCACGAATCTCCTTGCGGTTGATTTTCGACGAGGTGAGCAGCACCTGCGGATCGGGCAGCAAGATGGTAATCTTTCGACCGTGGCGCTCGATATTCTTGTCAGTAAACAGAGAGAAATCGATATAGGCCTTCAGCGTGGCATCCATGGGGATGGCTATCTGTCGTTCACCCAGGGGCAGGGGAATGTCGATGTCCTTGCTCAGCAGGTTGCCTTTCAGTCGCAGCACATCCTTGTGAGTGACAATCTTATGGATGTGGTACTCAGTGGTGTAGAGTCGGGAACATTTCTGAATCTGCGTGACAAGCATGGGGATGGTGTCAACAGCTGATGTGCTGACCTCGGTGTCCGATGTCTCTCCAGCTGCATCGTTGCCGCACGAAGTGCAGAGGGCAGCGACGATGATAAGAATTATTAGTTTATTGTTCATAGTTCTCAACTCTTAATTCTCAACTCTTAATTCTTAATTGCCGTCAGGCAACAACTCTTAATTCTTAACTCTTAATTCTTAACTTTTAAGTCATACAGGCGGACTGGCCGTGTAGCTGTCCGCCTGTATGGGTTAAACAAGGTTGGGTGTGTTTACTGTTTCACGATAGTAGCGTACATCTTGTCGCTCTGGGAACGGCTGGGATACAACTTGATGGTGTATTTGCCGGCCTCGTCGATGCGCAGGTTTCCGCCACCTTCTGAAAGGTCGTCGAGCTTGCCACCGAGGTTGATGTCCCACGAGCCATTAGTGGTGAACTTGAACTCGTCGGCAGCCAGGTCAGTAGTAATCTCCCAGCAGTCGTCGGCCATATTATAGGTCATGACGGTGTAAGCACCGGCATCCCATCCGCCAGGTGTGGCAGGACCGACAAGTCCCCACGTCAGTTTGGTAGCTTTCAGCGAACCACCAGCGACATCGGCCACAAGACGGTAGTAACCAGCCTCGGTGCAGTTGATGTTGCCGCCCTTGCCAGCCTCACCAGTGAAGATGGGGTCGTAGGTGTTGAAGCTGTCGTAGTTGTACTCGGCACTCCAGTTGCGCTCCTTGGTGAACTTGAATTCGCCGTCCATGTAAGCGAAACCTACATAGACACCGTCGAAGTTGGCAGAACGCAGTGCGGGTGCGAGTTCAGGCGTCCAACCCCATTCTGGCATTCCGGCAGCAGAGGTGTTGTACTTCTGGGCATTGCCAGGTACATAGATGAATTCCGAGAAGTTCATCTTCTCAATCTTGTAGGTGTAGTTCATCATGTTGATGGTCATGCGGTAGATACCTGCAGCCTCAATCTTACCAGCCTGAGGATTGTCGGTAACGAGCATGCCTTCCATGCTGGTGTCACCGTCGACGACGGTACCAACGACACCCTTCTCACCGCCTGCCCAGAAGTCATTGTCGTAGTTGTTCTGCGGAATGATCTTCCAATACTGGTTGTCGGCAGTCGTGGTGAACACAATCTGGAACTCGGGATTGTCGTAGACGTCGCCACCGCCCAGGTGTGTGAAGGGCAGAGCACCTTCCTTGTTCCATCCTGCAAAGTCACCAGTGAGCCAATAGCCGGTGTCAATGAACGGTGCATTGGGAACGGCCTTGATGATAACTTTCGCTGTGCCGGTCTTGACAGACGTGAGCTTGTTGTCGAGCCACATGCTGACAGTGGCGTCGATGGTGCGCTCTATGGGAGCCTTACCAAAGGTGCCCTCTACGTACTCCTCGAGGTCGCCAATTCTCATGGCACCGTCGGCAGTCAGCTCATAGGTGTTATCACCCAACTGGATGCTATAGACGGGGGCATAGGTTTCCTGTGATGCTGTGGGTGCAGTGATGTTGCACACCTTGACGGTGGTCTGTCCAGGCATGAAGTCGGCAAAGTTGATGACACCGACTGCCGAAACATTACCGTCGGTGAAGGAGACTGCGTCGGGCTGTGGCACCACCTGCGGGTTTGCCCAGTCCTTGTAGTCGTCGGTGCATGCTGCTACCGACGCTACAAGTGCTATCAATGATAATATTTTCTTGATCATAGTCGTTATTCCTTAATAGTTATTGTTTGATGAAACGAATGTAACCAGTGATGTCGTTGAAGATGATCAGGTAGTCGCCAGCTTCGTCGACAACAAGATTGTCGCCATTGCCCACACCGTATACATACATGCCTGCAGAGTAGGGAATGAAGGCACCACCCTTGTTGTAGTCCCATGAACCAGCCTGTTTGATCTTGATCTGTGCGCCGGCATCGAGGTGCTGTGAGATGTACCAGTCGTGGTTCTCCCAACCGGTAGAGCACGGGGTCATGTCAGTATCGCTCCACTCGTTGAAGTCACCGGAGATGGCCATGCCAGTGAAGACGGGAGCACTGCCCTCGTAAGGCTCAACGGTGAGCTTGTCCTCAGCGGTATTCAGCGTGACGGTGTAGAGACCGGCAGCAGGTACGGTGATGTTGCCTGAGCCGCCGTCGTTCTTCACATATGTACCGAAGCTGTCGCCCTGACCCCACTGGGTAGCCCAGTTGTCGTCCATAGAGCCACGGAGCTTGAAGCCGCTGCCAGCGAGATAGCCAATCCAGCGGATTTCGCCCTGACCAGTCTTCTTGTCGTACTCGGCACCTTCAATGGTCTGCATCGGAATGACGCACTTACCCAGGTCACCGCCCCATGAGCCGTCAGCGATGTCGGCACCGATGAGCCACCAGATTTCGGGATCAGCGGGCTTCAGCTCGACATAGTAAGGAATGGTGGTCATATTGATGACGTTCGAGTAGATGACATTGTACTCCTTGAAGGAAGCGTCGCGGATAGCAGACTTGACACGGATGGCCAGCTGCTGCTTGGCAGGTACGGCAGACTCTTCCTTCCAGCCCAACAGCTCTTCCAGCGAGCGGTTCAATGTCTCGGTGCTAATCTCGGCATTCTGACCGTTAGAATAGGTCTCGGCCAGTTCAAAGAAGTCTGCACCCGTATTGTCCTCAAGGTCGGCATCGAAAGCCTGGTTGAAGCTGCCTGACGGTGACACCTGAACAGTGTAGGTTGGCACCACGGGGGCATTGAAGTTGTTGTAAGGAGTGGGCTGCGACCATGTGAGCGACACGGTAGATGACTTCTGCAGGTCGACATTGTCCTTGACGGCCGGTTCGTTGAGCACGAACTGGCTGGGCTGCGCAATGGTGGGGTTCGACTCGTTGTCGTCCTTACATCCGGCCAGGAGCACCAGTCCGGCAGCCATCAGTATTGTTGATTTGAATAATGTCTTCATAATTCTCAATTCTTAATTTTCGATTGTCAATTCTCAATTGTCAATTCTCAATTATTAATATCCCTCGTTCTGCTTCAGGTTGGGGTTGGCATTGACATCCTCAGCAGGCAGGGCAAACAGGTTACGATAAGCAGGCAGGGCTGCACCGTTCTGTGAACCACCCTTCCACTCCCAGAGATACTTGCCACTGTCGTTACCGCCAAAGTATCCGTAGCGGATAAGGTCGGTACGACGGAAGCCCTCAAAGTAGAGCTCACGTGAACGCTCGTCCAGAATCTGCTGCAGTGAGTAGCTGGTCAGCGTCGTGGTATTGGCACGCTGGCGCAGGGCGTTGATGTAGCCTGCACCGGTAGCCGATGTAGTACCTCCATTTATACGGGCATCGGCTTCGGCAGCGATGAGGTAAGCCTCAGCAGAGCGCATGAGGAAGAAGTCAGTGTCGATGAACTGAGAGTTGTGAGCAGAACCGCTTCCTGCATAAGTATTACGGTACTTACCTACTGAATAGCCAGAAGTAAACTCGGTGGGAACGGTTACATAGAGCTCACGGTCGATGCCGAAGAACAGGGCACGGTCGTCACCGGCTACAGTCGCCATATCCTTGATAGAGACTGTGGGAGCATTGTTGTTGGGGAAGAACTTGGCAACGAGGGTGCTACGAGCACGGTTACCAGCCCAGAATTCGCTGGTGCCGTAGTTCTGCTCAGTATCCATGTCAGCCTTCCACGTGGAAGCCATCAGGAACAGAGAAGTACACCATGCGGTAGTCTTGACACCATCCTGCAGAATGGGGAGGATAGCCTCCTGTGAAGCGCCATTGCTACCATTGTCGCCCATGAAGAGCATCTGGTAGGCGCTGAAGCCGTTCATGCCTTGTGTCCACAGCTTGTGGGGACCATTGATGATCTTCTCGGCATACTGCTTGGCCTCAGCCCACTTGGCTGTGCCGGTATACACCTCGGCATTCAGATAGAGACGGGCCAGCAGCATATAGGCTGCATCCTGGTCGGCACGACCGTAGCCGCTATCGGTGTCCTTGCGGACAGCAGGAGCCATCATCTTATCCTTAACGTCGAGCAGCTCGCTCTCAATCCACTTGAAGAGTTCGGCGCGCTGAATCTGCTCAGGAGAGGTAGACATCAGCTTGGTAGCAAAAGGCACATTGCCGAAGCAGTCCATGAGGTGGTAGTAGTACAGGGCACGGAGGAAACGGACCTCGGCCTCGCGGGTGGCATCAACGCCGGCGCAAACCTCAAGATAGTGGTTGCAGTAGGCGATACCCGTGTACAGACGATAGTAGAAACCTTGCAACATGGGGTGAGAAGCATCCCACTGGTTGAAGTTGAAGGCGGGAATACCAGGGTCGCCCCAGGCACAGATGCCCTCGTCGGTCGTTAACTCATTAGCATTGAACAGCTGGCGTACGAAACCTGCCGTACCACCGTCCAGACCGTCAATGTCGACGTCACCGCCCTGACCGCCCTGACCTTGCAGGGCCATGTTAGCATAGCACTTGGTGTACAATGCTGCCTCGTCGGGTACCATAGTCTTACTGGGGTCGATAGGTGTCACGTCCAGGTCCTTGGTACAGGAGGTCATACCGAGAAGCAGCGTGGCTGCTGCCACCGGGATTATATTTTTGATGAATCTTTTCATGACTTTATTCCTTATTATTTATTAATTGTCAATATCAATTGTCAATTCTTAGAAGTTGAGGTTAACACCCATCTGCACAGTGAAGGGACGCGGATACATGTTGTTGTCGATACCGCCATACACCTCAGGATCGATACCCTTGTACTTGGTGATGGTGAACACGTTGGTAGCACTCACATAGACACGGCCGTTGAGGAAGTCGTCCCAAGTCTTGAACGAATAGCCCAGCGTGATATTGTCGCACTTCAGGAATGAAGCGTTGTGGACAAAATAGTCAGACAATGCGTGGTCGTAAGTCGACCAGTTGCGCTCGATGGCACCGGGGATGACGTTCTGCAGATAGCCGAAGGAAGAGTCATAGCGCTTCGAAACATTCGAGTAGCCGGCTTCCTTGTCCCAATAGACATAGTTGTCGAAGCTGGCACGCAGGTTGAAGCCTAAATCCCAGTTCTTATACTGTATGCGTGAGCTCAAGCCAGCAGTATAGGGAGCATCAGGGCTCTTGTAGAAGTAGCGGTCAGAGTCGTTGATCTGGCCGTCGCCGTTACGGTCGACATAGACACCCTCAAGGGGCTGTCCGTTCTCACCGTAAACCTGCTGGTAGACATAGAAGGAATTGTGTGGATAACCTACAGAGTGAGCCTGACAGTCGTTACCAGTACCAGAAGAGATGCGACCGGTCATCACCAGCGATGACTCGCCCGTGAGCTCCGTAATCTTGTTCTTGTTGTAGCTGAAGTTACCGGTAACCTCCCACTGCCAGTCCTCGGTCTGTACGGGACGTACGGTCAGAGAAGCCTCGAAACCTCTGTTCTCCAAAGAACCGATGTTCGAGCGTACCATGTTACGGAAGTTGGAGCCAGCCGATACAGAAGCATCGTTGATCAGGTCGGTGGTCTTACGATAGTAGTAGTCGAAGCTACCGCTAAAACGGTTGTGGAAGAAGGTGAAGTCCAGACCGACGTTGGTGGTCGTGGTAGTCTCCCACTTCAGGTCCTGATTATAGGCATCGGGACGATAGAGCAGACCGTCGTCGTTGACGCCAAGGATAGGATAGCGTCCGTCGACATTCGTTGTGTTGACATTATAGGTGGCGAAGTAGTTGTAGTCGCCAATGCCGTTCTGCTGACCGGTCTTACCCCAGCCGAAACGGGCTTTCAACTCGTCCATCCAGGTGACATCCTTCAGGAACGACTCACCATTGATCTTCCAACCAAGGGCTACTGACGGGAATGTTGCCCAGTGTTCCTTGAAGCGGCTGGAACCGTCGTGACGCAGCGTGAAGGTTACCATGTAGCGGTCGAAAGCGTTGTAGAAAGCACGACCGAAGAAGCTGACGAGATAGCTCTCAGACTTCCAGATGCTGGTACTCTCCTTGTAGGGCTTGCCGGCAGCAGCTTCTGTGGTACCGTCGTCGTGGGTAATCACCTGATTGGTGGTCAGGGGGTAGCGACCTGCATAGTGGCTGTCACCCTGATACTTCGTATGGCTCCACTCGTAACCGGCCATGATGTCGAAGTGCTGGGTCTTCAGGAAGTCCTTATAATACTGTGCGTAGGCAGAGTAAGTAAGGTTATACTTCTTCTCGTAGGAGTAGCCATAGTTGCCATAATAGAAGTTGGAGGGACCAAAAGCATCATAATCCGTCTTCTGCTTACCGTTGGCCCAGTCGCCGCTGGCATTCATGTGGATGCGCAGGTCCTCGAAACCGTGAACCTGATAGTCCATCTCAATGTTACCCATGTAGTCAAACGAGTTGGCACGGTCGTTCTTCTCGGCCAGACGTGACAGGGGATTGGCCACTGTGTTACGGTTCCACATGGTGGGATAGAAGGGGTCGTTCAGCGACGAACCGCTGTCTCTCCACTGCCAGTAGCCGCCATAGTTCTGGAAGGCGGGGTCGCTGGAGTAGATGGGCTGTGTGGGATCCATGCGGGTAGCATCACCAATGGCGGCCTCGTTGGCATAGCGGTTGAACGAGTGCATGAACTTACCGTTGATGTTGAACTTCAGGTGGTCCTTCAGCAGTGAGGGATTCACCGTGATGCTTGCTGTGGTACGCTGGAAGCTGGAGCCCTTCAGGATACCTTCCTGCTCCGTATAGCCTGCGCTGACACGGTAAGGCATGTTCTTCAAGCCACCGGCAACGGTGACGTTGTGGTCAACACCGATAGCACCCTGGAAGATCTCGTCCTGCCAGTCGGTATTGGCATCACCCAGCAGGGCGGCAGCCTCAGAGTCGGCACCGTAGTAATTGCGGATGAAGTTACGATACTCGTCGCCTTTTAGCACGTCGAGAGTCTTCTTCTTCATCGAGTACGACACGTTACCGTTGTAGCTGATGTGCGGCTTCTGATTGACACGGCCTTTCTTGGTTGTGATGATGATGACACCATTAGAACCACGGCTACCATAGATGGCGGTAGCAGAGGCATCCTTCAGGACGGTGAACGACTCGATATCGTTGGGGTTCACCATATTCAGGGCATTGGGAGCACCCTTGACACCCTGATTGTCCATAGCCAGACCGTCGATAACGATCAGCGGGTCGTTAGAGGCGTTCAGTGACGAACCGCCACGAATACGGATGGTAGCACCACCACCAGGGGTACCACCGCCATTGGTGACGTTCACACCGGCAATCTTACCCTGGATCATGTCCTGGGCTGAGGTAATCAGACCGTGGTTCTTCTCGTCGGGCTTGATGGCCGTCACTGAACCGGTCAGGTCTGTCTTACGTGCAACACCGTAACCGATGACCACCACGTTTTCCAACATCGTGGCATCTTCCTGCAGTATCACCTCCAAGGAGGGGGCTGCCTTGACAGTCTGTGTCTGGTAGCCGATATAGCTGATGCTGATGTCGGCACCTTGGTTAGCTTTCAAGGTGAAATTACCGTCGAAGTCCGATACGGTAGCGGTCTGTGTTCCGTCCACGCGTACGGTAGCACCGATGATGGGTTCACCCATAGCATCCTTAACATGGCCTTTGACGTCTATCTGCGCAAAGGCTCCCACCGAAAGAAAGAGTCCTAATAGGAGGACAAGCATTCTAAACGGCAATTGAATGTTTACCTGCTTCATCTTTTAATTTTTAAAGTTAGTATAATATATTAAGTTCTCGAATTTCGAAAGATTTGATTTAAATCAAGTGCAAAAGTAAGGAAAGTTTTCATACGTTGATACTTTTTTTGATATAAATGCGTTATTAGTACAGTGCAAACGTTTGCATTACTGTTTCTTAACAAATGGATGAGAGAAGATAACAACGAATGAAACTTTTCAATAACTTTGCAAGCAGAACGTGAAAGAATGCCCACGCATCATAGTACGAATATCACTAAAAACCGCATGAAAGAGAAGACGCCAATGACAATGAAGGATATAGCCCGCGAGTTTGGAATCTCGGTGGCTACCGTCTCACGTGCGCTAAAGGATTCGCCACGTATCTCGGCAGAGCGTAGGGCGGCCATCCAGCAGTATGCCCGCGAACATAACTTCACGCCGAACGTCATTGCGGAGTCGCTGCGGTTCTCGCGCATCCAACCCATCAAGGTCATTGGGGTCATCATTCCGGAGTTTACGCATTTCTACTTCATGTCGGTGCTTACCGGTATCGAGGAGGAGGCGTCAGCTCGCGGCTACCGTATCATGGTGGCACAGAGCTCGGAACAGTATGAGCGTGAGGTACGCATCTGTCAGTCGTTCTATGAGAACAAAGTCTGCGGCATCATTGTCAGCCAGGCCAAGGACACGCAGAAGTACGACCATTTCCAGCGGCTGATGAACGAGGGCGTTCCCCTGGTATTCTATGATAGAATATGTACGGGCGTGAACGCGAGCCGTGTAGTGGTCGACGACTATATGGGCGCCTATAATGCCGTAACACACCTTATCGAGACAGGCTGCAAGCGCATTGCCTTTTATGGTGCTCCACAGACGCTGGAGATATCGAAGAACCGCTTCAACGGCTATAAGGACGCCCTGCTGAAACATGGGTTGGTTTACGACGAGACCATCACGCGCATTTGTGACAACCGCGCTGATGCTGAGGCCATTACGCCAGAGATTCTACAGATGGACAACCGACCTGATGCCTTCTTTGCCGTCAACGACGACACTGCCATCGGCATTCTCTATACCGCCAAGCGCATGGGTCTCAAGGTACCTAAGGACATCAGCATTTGTGGCTTCACCAATGGCCAGCGTGCCGTGGCCTGTGACCCCATGCTGACCACCGTCGAACAGCGTGGCATCAAGGTGGGTGAGGAAGCTGCCGACATCCTCATCGGTCATGTCGAAGGCACCATTCCTCTGGAGAAGGCTGAACGCCGCATCGTACGTACTCGCCTGATTATCAGAGGAACAACGAGGTGAGAATTAAGAAGTAAGAGTTAAGAATTAAGAGATGTTGCCTAACGGCAATTATGAATTAAGAAGTAGGAATTAAGAAGTAAGAGATATGAAACAAAAACCGAATCTACCGTTTTGGAGCCTGTGGAACCTGAGCTTTGGGTTCTTTGGCGTACAGATTGCCTATGCCCTGCAGTCTGCCAACATTTCACGTATTTTTGCCACATTGGGTGCCGACCCGCACTCGTTGAGCTATTTCTGGATTCTGCCCCCTCTGATGGGCATCTTGGTACAGCCTATCGTAGGTACGCTAAGTGACAAGACGTGGACACGCTTCGGTCGGCGTATACCCTATCTGTTCGTGGGGGCTGCCGTAGCCGTACTGGTCATGTGTCTGCTGCCTAACGCCGGTTCGCTGGGACTAGCCGTCAGTGCTGCCATGATTTTCGGACTGATAGCCCTGATGTTCCTTGACACCAGCATCAATATGGCCATGCAGCCCTTTAAAATGTTGGTAGGCGATATGGTGAACGAGGAGCAGAAGGCCAAGGCCTACAGCATCCAGTCGTTCCTCTGTAATGCTGGTTCTGTGGCAGGCTATCTCTTCCCCTTTATTTTTACCTTTATCGGTATCAGCAATGTGGCCGAGAAAGGCGTCATACCCGACTCTGTCATCTGGTCGTTCTACATCGGTGCTGCTATTCTGATACTCTGTGTTATCTATACGACGCTGAAGGTCAAGGAGTGGAACCCGAAGGAATATGCGGAGTACAACAGCCTCACCCCCGACCCCTCTCCAAAGGGCGAGGGGAGTGAAAACTCTGCCAACTGGATTACCCTGCTGAAGAATGCACCCTCCACCTTCTGGAAGGTCGGACTGGTACAGTTCTTCTGCTGGGCGGCATTCCTCTATATGTGGAACTACTCGACAGGAGCCATTGCTGAAACCGTCTGGGACACCACCGATCCAGCCAGTGAGCCATTCCAGGCTGCCGGCAACTGGGTAGGTGTGCTGTTTGCCGTACAGGCTCTCGGCTCTGTGGTATGGGCAGCCATCCTGCCGCAGTTTAAGAACACGAAGATGGCCTATGCCGTCAGTCTGCTGCTGGGTGCCATAGGCTTCGCCTTAGTGCCTTTCCTCCACAACCAGTATATGCAGTTCATTCCCTTTGTACTCATTGGTTGTGCCTGGGCCGCCATGTTGGCCATGCCGTTCACCTTTGTCACCAATGCCCTGCAGGGCTATGGTCACATGGGTGCCTATCTGGGCCTGTTCAATGGCACCATCTGCCTGCCGCAGATTATCGCTGCACTGTGTGGTGGACTGGTCTTGTCGGCAGTCGGTCACCATCAGTCTACCATGATGATTGTCTCTGGTGTACTGCTTGTAGCAGGCGCACTGAGCGTCAGTGTTATAAAGAATAAGACAAACGTTTGCACAAAACAATAAAAACCTAAAGATATGAAGATACTATTTAATGTGGAATACTTCACCACGTTCGGTGAGAGCCTGGTGTTGAACATCCTGTCAGAAGATGCTGCGAAGACTTCGCAACACAAGATGTCGACGCTCGACGGCCAGCATTGGTTTGTGGAGCTGAACATGACACAGAAGGGTGCATTCATCGACTATTACTATAGTGTGATGAAGGGTGACGAGGAAAGCCGCCATGAGTGGCTGGTAGAGCCTCACCGGCTGGAATTTGCGGCTACCAAGGCCTCACGCTATACGGTGTATGACCACTGGATAGACATTCCTGAGGATGCCTATATGTACAGCTCAGCATTCACGGATTGCATCATGGCCCGCAAACGCGAGCTCAGCAGCAAGAACGAGTATCAGCGTACGGTGCGTCTGAAGGTACGTGCTCCCCAGCTGCGACAGGGTGAGCGTCTGGCTATTGTCGGCGAACCGGTTCAACTGGGTGCCTGGAACGTCCTGAAGTCGGTACCCATGACCGAACACGAATGTCATGAGTGGGTGGTCAGTCTGGATGCCCTCAAGATGCCTGTCGGCCGCATTGAGTTCAAGTTCATCGTCTTCAACGCCGACCCCAACGATGCTCCCATGTGGGAGGAGGGTGCCAACCGCAGCATCGACCTGCCGCTGCTGACCGATGACAGCGTCATCGTCTACGAGCTGTCGCAGGCCACCTTCCCCGTCTATCCGTGGAAGGGTGCCGGTGTCGTCGTCCCCATCTTCTCGCTGCGTAGCGAGGGCTCGTTTGGTGTGGGTGACTTCGGTGACCTGAAGCTGATGATCGACTGGGCCGCCAAGACCGACCTGCGTTTCCTGCAGGTGCTGCCCATCAACGATACCAATATGACCGGCACATGGCAGGACAGCTATCCCTACAACAGCATCAGCATCTATGCCCTGCATCCGCAGTATACTGACTTCCGTCAGTTGCCTGAGATAAAAGATAAGGAGAAAAGAGATCAGTTCGAGGCTCTGCGACAGGAGTTGAATGCCCTGCCTCAGATTGACTACGAGCGCATGTTCAATGCCAAGATGGACTATCTGCGCGAGCTGTTTGCCCAGGAGTGGGCCAAGGTGAGCCGCCGTGCCAGCTACAAGGAGTTCTTCGAGCAGAACAAGGAGTGGCTCGTGCCTTACGCCCAGTTCTGTGTCAACCGCGACAAGTACGGTACCGCCGACTTCAACCAGTGGCCCGAGAACGCTCCTAAGCCAAGCAGCTCTGCCGCTGGGAAAGAGCAGGCTTTCTGGTACTTCGTGCAGTACAACCTCGACCAGCAGATGCATGCTGCCCACGAGTATGCCCGCCAGCACCGTGTCGTACTGAAAGGCGACATCCCCATTGGCATCAGCCGCGATGGTGTTGAGGCTTGGGTGGAGCCCAAATACTTCAATCTGAACGGGCAGGCCGGAGCACCGCCCGATCCATTCTCTGCCGACGGCCAGAACTGGGGCTTCCCCACGTACAACTGGGATGAGATGCTGAAGGACGGCTGTCAGTGGTGGGTGCGCCGCTTCCGTAAGATGGCGCAATATTTCGATGCCTACCGTATCGACCACGTGCTGGGCTTCTTCCGCATCTGGGAGATACCCGTTCCTGAGAAGTCCGGTCTGGAAGGTCAGTTCAGTCCAGCCCTCGGTCTGAGCCGTGAGGAGATTGAGGCGTATGGCATTTATGGCCACGACGACCTCTTCCTGGTCGACCACAAGCGTGCTGACCGTTGGCATCCGCGCATTGCCGTACAGTATCAGGCACCATACGAGAAGCTTGACGAGGGCGAGAAGTACAACTTCAACCGCCTTTACAACGACTACTTCTACCGTCGCAACAACCAGTTCTGGTATCAGGAGGCTATGAAGAAGCTGCCGCGCCTGACACAGGCCACCCGCATGCTGTGCTGTGCCGAGGACCTGGGTATGGTACCCGACTGCGTACCTTGGGTCATGAACGAGCTGCGCATTCTGTCGCTCGAGATTCAGACCATGCCGAAAGACCCCACTGTGCGCTTTGGCAAGCTGTCGCACAACCCCTACCGTTCCGTATGCACCTTCTCGACGCACGACATGCCGACGCTACGCCAGTGGTGGGACGAGGATGCCGAACAGACACAGGCCTACTACAATGGTCCGTTGCGCCGTAGTGGCGACGCTCCTCACCCGCTGCCCGGTTGGCTGGCCAAGGACATCGTCAGCCGTCAGCTGACCAGTCCCTCCATGCTCTGTCTGCTGTCCCTGCAGGACTGGCTCTCCATTGACGAGCGTCTGCGTCTGCCCGACCAGAATGCCGAGCGCATCAATATTCCAGCCAATCCGCGTCACTACTGGCGCTATCGCATGCACCTCAACATCGAACAGCTGCTTCAGGAGAACGACTTCAACGAGAACGTCAAGACACTGGTTCTACAAAGCGGCCGCAAGTAATAATAATGAAAGACGACCTAGACAACTAACAACAGTATTATGAGAAAAGGATTATTAGTCGCAGTAGTGGGCATCATGGCCCTATACCTGTTTAAGCTGCTGCCCTTGACGGCTGCCGCCGGAGAAATCAAGTCACCCAACGGCAACGTGGTATTGACCTTCAGCGTCGAAGACGGACGGCCTGTCTATTCCGTGACCTACAAGGGACGCCCTGTCGTGCTGCCCTCACACCTCGGTCTGGAACTGGCCAAGGATAAGCACGCCTCAATGGGCATGAACGAGCGTGACCTCATGGACGGCTTCTCTCTGGAAAAGGAAAAGACGTCGACCTTCGACGAGACATGGCAGCCCGTATGGGGTGAGACGCGCAACATCCGCAACCATTACAATGAGTATGTCGCCACACTGACGCAGCAGTGGCGTTCCGCACCGCCTAAAGGTCGTGCCGGCATGCAGCTGCAGCCACGCCGCCACCACCGTTCCATACTCATCCGTTTCCGTGTCTATGACGACGGCATCGGTTTCCGCTACGAATTTCCGCAGCAGCCTGAGCTTAACTACTTCCTGATCAAGGACGAGCATTCGGAGTTCCGTATGGCTGGCGACCACACCGCCTGGTGGTTGCCTGGCGACTATGACACCCAGGAGCAGGAAACCCAGGAGACCAAGCTCAGCGAGATTCGCAGTCGCATGAAGGAAGCCGTCAACTGGGGCAACTCCAGCGTGGCCGTCTTCTCTGAAACCGGCGTGCAGACGTCGCTCCAGATGAAGTCGCAGGACGGACTGTATATCAACATCCACGAGGCCGCCTGTACCGACTATGCCACTATGCACCTCGAACTGGTCGACGCCGAGACTACGGCCCTTACCACACAGCTTGGCGGCGGCAGCAATGCCTATACCCCCAATCCTGATAAGGTGCCCGGTAGTTCAGTCACCGGTGAACCCTATCCCCTACCCGAGCCGTTCACCTTCGTCAGCCACCTCACACCCGATGCCACGGGTCTGAAGGGTTGCATGCAGACCCCCTGTGAGACACCTTGGCGTACAGTGATGGTTTCTGACGATGCCCGCGACATGCTGTCGTCGAACCTTATCCTCAACCTCAACGAACCGTGTGCCCTCGACGACGTCAGCTGGATTCACCCCACAAAATACTGTGGCGTCTGGTGGGAGATGATCGTTGGCAAGTCGTCGTGGCACTATACCGATGACTACCCCTCCATCAAACTTGGCGATGACGCATTCCCCAATTCCCAATCATCAATTATCAATTACCAATTGGCAAAGCCCAACGGCCGCCACGCTGCCAACAACGAGAAGGTGAAGCGCTACATCGACTTTGCCGCCAAAAACGGTCTCGACCAGGTACTCGTCGAGGGCTGGAACGTCGGCTGGGAGGACTGGGCAAACATGTGGAAGCGCGATGTCTTCGACTTCCAGACGCCCTACCCCGACTTCGATATCCAGATGCTCAACGACTACGCCCACGCCAAGGGTGTCAAACTGTTGATGCACCACGAGACCAGCTCGTCGACGCAGAACTACGAGCGACACATGGAGAAGGCCTTCCAACTCATGAATAAATACGGCTACGACGCCGTGAAGACGGGTTATGTGGGCGACATCATTCCCCGTGGCGACCACCACTATTCGCAGTCCATGAACAACCACTACCTGTATGTGGTCAAGGAGGCTGCCAAGCACCACATCATGGTCAACGCCCACGAGGCCACACGACCCACCGGTCTCTGTCGCACCTATCCTAATCTTGTGGGCAACGAGAGCGCCCGCGGTACCGAATACGAAGCCTTTGGCGGCTCACGCCCCGACCATACCTGCATCCTGCCGTTCACACGCTTGCAAGGCGGTCCGATGGACTACACCCCCGGCATCTTCGTCACCCGTCTCTCTGAGTGGAGCGACAACACCTCGTGGGCCCGCATCACCATTGCCGGCTCCCTGGCTCTCTATCTCACCATGTACAGTCCCCTGCAGATGGCTGCCGACCTGCCCGAGAACTACGAGAAGTTTGACGACGCCTTCCAGTTCATTCGCGACGTAGCTTGCGACTGGGACGAGAGCATCTACCTCGAAGCAGAGCCTGCCGACTACATCACCGTAGCCCGCAAGGCCAAAGGTACCGACAACTGGTTCATTGGCGGCAAGTGTGATGAGAACGGCCATCAGGCCGTCATCAAGCTCGACTTCCTCGACAAGGGCCGTAAGTATGACTGCACCATCTATGCCGACGCCAAGGACGCTCACTACGAGACCAATCCGCAGGCCTATGTCATCCTGCACAAGACCGTCAAGCAGGGCGACGTACTCAAAGTCAAGGAAGCCCCCGGCGGTGGTTTCGCCGTATCACTGAAAATCAAGTAAGTTCACAATAGATAATTAGAAATGAGGAATTAGAAATTAGAAATTATGATATGCTTGAAGCCTCAAATGCAGCAGACAAAGGTAATCATAATTCCTAATTCCTCATTTCTAATTCCTAATTTAATATCTTTATGATTCGTTTTTCACTATTCACTTTTACCTTCCTCCTCTGCACTTCATTGTGTGCGGTAGCACAGGAGAGTGACAATCAGGATGTCGTCACCCTGAAGAATGGCGACGTCACCATGACCGTCAACGTAGCCAAAGGCGGCAAGATTCTGTCCTTGAAGCATCAAGACAAAGAGATGCTGTCGCAGCTGCGCTGGCCCGAGTCCTATGGCAGCACCTTCTGGACCAGTCCGCAGAAGGAGTGGAACTGGCCCCCCGTGTCGGAGTTCGACAAACAGCCCTACACCCGTCAGCCGTCATCCATCAGCCATCAGCCATCGAACATCCTTTCCATCACAAGCCCCGTCTGCCAACGTCTGGGACTCAGCATGGGCAAGGACTTTGCAGCCGATGCCGCCGACGGTGCCTTTGTCATCACCTATTCCATCAAGAATGAAGGCAGTGAGCCGCGCCGCGTGGCTCCGTGGGAAGTGACCCGTGTGGAGAACACCGGCGGCCTCATCTTCTTCGACGCCCCTGTCGACAGCATCTGGCCCGCAGGCCTCATGTCCTTCGAGGCAGCCGATGGAGCCGCTTGGTTCACCACCGACGAAGCCCCGCATAACCGTAAGGTGAATGCCGACGGCCGAGGCTGGCTGGCCTACTGTGCCAATGGTCTGCTGTTGGTGAAGGTCTTCCGCGACCTGCAGGCCGACGAGCCCGCGCCAGGCGAGGCCGAGGTGCAGGTGTACGTCAATCGTGGCAAGGCTCACATCGAACTGGAGAGCCAAGGTCCCTACACACTGTTGCAGCCTGGCGAACAGCTTACCTGGACCGTCCGCTGGTACCTTCTGCCTGTCGCCACCACCGACAAGGCCCAACTCATGCAGCAGGTCCGTCAGCTCATCCCCTAAGCCCTCTCAAGCCCCTTTAGAAAATAACCCCGCTGCTCATCACGAGTGGCGGGGGAGAATTAAAGCGATGTGCTTTGGTGTGTAGTTACATTCGCTCACACCTCCAGCAAAAATATATTTTCATACATAGTAACAATTAATTTTTAGACATAGTAACATAATAACATTTTGTTAATCTTGTTCTTGTTTATTTGTTAATATGTTAATCTGTCTTGTTCACTTTGTAAATATCTTGTTAATATGTTAATCTGTCTTTCTACGTTAATCTGTCTTGTTCCGTTATAAATATCTTGTTAATATGTTAATCTGTCTTTCCCGTTAATTTGTCTTTAAAAACAAAGCCCCTCGACCCATCGCAGGCCGAGAGGCCCTTCTAACTATAAAATTCATTATGAAATTGGGCCCTGCGCACCTCGCGGTGCCGTGCTTTTGTTGGCCCGGATTGATTTAAACTACTTTACCAATGAAAAGGCCTCGCACCTCACGGTGCAATGTCATCGGCCTAAACGTAAATATCTCATTTAATAATCTTCTTCATCTTCGTCGAAGTCGAAGCCTGCGGCATCAACAGAATCGCCGCTACCATACTTGCCATCCACTGGAGGCGGGCTGCCTGCGAGCATACCTCTTGTTTGCATGATAACAACATTTATTTCCGGATTAATATATGCTTTTTTCATAATCGTTGTATGTTTTATGTTTTATTTGTTTTGAAAGAAATTACCAGAAACTATCAGAAATTACTTCATAATAATTTTTTTGCCGTTCACGATGTACAGGCCCTTGGTGGGCTGAGCAACGCGCTGTCCGTTCAGGTTGTACACAACGGTTTCCGTAAGCTGCGATTTTGTCACTGCATCAATGCCCGTCGTTTCACTGTATCCAATTGATAATTCAGGAGCGCCGCTGCCAGTATCTATCTCAAGATAAGCTTTGTTCTTGGGGACGGTGGGGAGCACATCATCAATGAGCTTAAATACACCACTGCTCAGCACATAGCGTGAAACGGTTCCTGTACCAGCTGCAATTTCACCACCAGTTCCGGCTTTAAGACAATTAGTGCCAAGGGCTTCCGGAGTAGATGTAGCAACAGGCACATTTACTGAGCTGCCAGCTGTAGCCGTCTGGAAAAGTATCGGTGAACCTGCAGGTATCTGAGTAACTTCCTCCGTCTCAACTGCAGTGCTAGTCGCATTCAATCCAGGAATTATATAAGCAGTAATTTGATTAGATACCGTCGTGAGATTGAGGTCTGTTGTAGTAACGTATGTACCCCACGTCTTACCAGAACCAGTAGCGATGGTTTCGTATAACTGTACTGAGGCATCGTAGAACAGTGCCATTTCGAACAATTGATTGTTTGAAGCTCCTTCTCCGTATAAGGCTATCAAATAGGTCTTGGTTTTATCTAATTCAAGCGATTTGGTAGTTACAGTATTTGATTTATCCTTAGTATAGAGCATAGTTGAGGTTGCAGGTGTATTATCATTCATTTCAAATGCTGCCAACACAACATTAAGACTTTTATTAGCAGATTTAACAAGTGCTTGGACTTTAGAAACTCCCGTTACTCTATATGAATAATAAGTATATGAACGATCTTCTACTCTAGAAGTCGCTGCCTTTGCCACAGTATAAGCTGAGCTACCTTTAAAAGCTCCAACAGCATCCCATGTAACATTTGTTGATGCGCCATAGTTCGTTCCGTCTGTTGAAACACTCGACCAAGTCTGGGTAGCTCTTGACTGATACCCACTATATACAGTAAAAGTCATATAGTTGCCATCATTATTATTACCAAATAAAGCAACATCTTGTGACCATGTTCCATTATTCAACATAGCGGATGAAGTAGCTGCATCTGACAAATCAAGTGTTCCATCTGGAACAACTATTGCAGAAGCCTTGTCCAAGGTTTTTACTACATTAACAGTAATTGTAGCAGTTGTCGTTTTATAAGTTGCATCAGCAGTAGCTGTAACTGTTGCGGTAATAGTCGCTGTACCTTCAGCCTCACCTGTGATAACACCGCTTGAGTTTACAGTAGCAATAGTCTCATCATTAGATGCATACGACACACTGTATTTGGCATTTTCATTGCTTGTGTCTTCAAACCAACTTAATGATGTTGCGAGAGTGTTGCCAACACCAATTATTTTATCATTGGGAGTAAATGACAAGGTAAGAGGATCTCGAGTATCTGCAGGACTCCACATAATTGCAACAATGCTATGCCCACCGCTCGCCACATTAATATAATATGTGTTATCGGCATTAAGACCAGTCACCTCCTTTGAATGTACTGTTTTTAAATCTGCACTGCTTGATATTTCAATATCTGTTCCATTTTCTGTAGTGGCAAGATATATAGGTCTAGCACTTTTGGATGTTCCTGAAACAACAGTGATTGTGCCATCTCCAGATATTGATGGCAACTTTATATAACGACTTGAACTACACTTACCATTTAAGACCAATTCACTAGTATATGTCACACCTCCAATGGTCTCATTTATTGTGTTTAGAGCATCGCTCGTTGAATTAGCCCTATAAATCAATTCGGTTGTACCATCGGCAGCAATAAAAGTGTTTTCTCCATTGGTGACAAAACTCGCTTCATTTTTAATGTCCGTAGCTCTAAAGGTCCAAATATAATCTTGTCCCCACGCCCCACTAACTACCGTTGTTAGCAGCGCCACTAAAGTTAATAGTTTCTTTTTCATTTTGATTTGTTTTTTAAAATTAATGTTGTTAGTAAATATTGTTTGTTATTCGAGAATCCAAATTCAGTGAATTTGCTGACCAAATTCAGTGAAATTGGTGACCAAATTCAGTGAATTTGCTTTGTAAAACGAGTGAATTCACATTGTAATATGAATCGTTTTACTTGCTTAGAGATATTAAACCACCGCCCAGAGGGGCTGTCCCCTCTGAGCGGTGAAAGTTAATTAATAGTCCTCTTCGTCTTCGTCGAAGTCATAGCCGGGAGCCATACCTGGACCTACTGCATTACCATCCTTAAGTCTAGGATCTGACAGAGCAAGCATACCTGCGGTTTCCATGACTATAACCTGTAATTCCGGATTAATATATGATTTTTTCATAATCGTTGTCAGTTATTTGTTTATTATTGTTTTGAAAGAAATTATGGGAAATTATCAGAAATTACTTCATAATAACTTTTTTGCCATTCACGATGTAGAGGCCCTTTGTCGGCTGAGCTACGCGCTGACCATTGAGGTTATAAATCTTATTATCCATTGTCAATTGTCCATTATCAATTGAGTGGATGCCTGTAGCCTCATCAAAGTTGAACTGGATAGCGCCTGACGAAGGATTAACCGTTGTATGGATATAGGCACGGTTCGTTGCGACAGTATTGCCAGCAGCACGATAGAAACCAATCTCGTTGTTCACCACATTCAGGATGTAGTTGTAATTACCTGCACCATCGTTAGAAGCGACAGCAGCTCCTGTACCACGCACGAACTTGTTGTCCGTCATATCCTCAGTTTCAGAAGAAGTAGTAGTAGATACAGCGTAATTCTGTCCACCACCATCTGATGCACGAAGCAGAACGCCTGCGCCAGCAGGAACCTTCGTTACCTCTTCAAACTTGATGTCACCATTATCCTCAACTGCCTTGTAAGCTACCAGACCAGAGCCAGCGTAGTCAAGGTCGAAATTGCTTGCGTATGTGGCGAAACCTGCAGCACTTACATAGACGTCAATGCTTGAGGGGCTTTGGCTAGCGACTTTCTTATAGAGCTGTACATTGGCAGTTGTTGTGTAATAACGGAAACGCTCTTGTCCAGAAGCAGAGTTATAACGGATATTATAATTACCAACTTTAATAGCTGCATTACCTCCGGAGAATGAAATATCATTTGCTACAGCACTAGAGCTGGTGTTAAGAGTATTGCTGGAACCTGTATGAGTCAAATAATATGATTGAGACTTACTCTTGATAGAATGACCACCAGTCATCGCTTTAATTTCAAACTCTGCTGCCTCAGTTTCACTTGTTACTTCAATATTATCATCGCTATCAAAAGTTACGGATATCGTATTATTTGAGGCATCTACATTATTGCTTGAAAGATTTCCATCTAATGCGACTTCGCCTGTTTCGTAAACTATCAAGTAATCACCATCTTCCAAATCTTCAGTAGACGTCACCTTCTCGTAATAACCACCTGCACTGGGCTCAGGAGTTACGCCAGCAGGATTTACGGTAATGGTGCAAGTAGCTTCACCAGCATTGTAAACATCTGTTTGGGCAAAAGTAGCCTTAATGACAGCAGTACCTGTACTATTGCCGAGAGTAATGGCGCCAGCATCTGAAACAGTAGCAACAGCATCATAGGTAGAGGTAAAGACGACACCTGTCAGACTGTTGGGGTTGTTGAAGGTTGGAGCAGTGAATGTCTCACCTTGAGTCAATTCAACTGATGTAGGATCGAAATAAATACCAGCATCCTTTCTGATAACGGTAGTTGTAAGAGAAACCTCTGTATCATCTGTAAAGTCATCTCCACTGATAATAACTTTACCTGTCATATTATCGTTTACAGATGTTGGGCTTGCAGTAACAGTAATTGTCTGTGCGCCTGTAGCAGTTGCAGCAATACTTGTCGGCGAAACAGTGTATTTAGCATTGTTTGTTGACAGAGTTAGTCCTGCCGTCAAGTTAGAAGGAGTAACGGTAAAAGTCATCTTTTTGCTACCAGTGGCCTCTACTTGACCAAACTCAAGCGAATTCGCGCTGAGTGAGATTGCAGGATCGGTACTAGCGGGAGCATAGTTTATTGTTAACTTATCCCATTTATTCGTACCGGTACCAGTAAATGTCACTTTTGAAGCAGAACCTGACCAAGATTCTGAGTTTAATGTTCCTGGTGATACTGTAACAGCAACAGCCGTTGATCCATTCTTGGTAATTGCAATACTTGAAATTAAATCTCCTCCTACAGACTCAACTTCAACAACATCAGTGTTGTAAAATCTCAGATAACCACTAGATGTATAAAAACCTGGCTGATTACCACTGTTGCGAGTTATTTTTATTGTGAACAACCCGTCTTCATCATTAAAGGTTAATGATTCACCACTTGTGGATATAACTGTTTTAGCAGTTACCTTTGTACTTCCTTGATAAAGATTATTTAATGCGATTTCTAATTCTGTTGCCCACACACTCGAACTGCCTGCTACAAGGGCACATAGCAGGAGCAATGATTTAAGTAAAAATAGTTTTTTCATAACGTTTTGATTTAAATTGTTAGTATAATAATATTGTACTTATATTCTCCCACGTAGCCCCTCCAGTCCCTCCTCGGCTACACCTTATTAATATATATACAACAGAGCGTGGAACTGAAATGCTCCACATCCCTGTATGGCGGCTCTGGTAAACCGATGTAAAAAGATATAGATACAATCAGCCCACGCCATACTAAGCGTGAGCCGTTGTCATCTCCGCCTTGTTTACATTTGAAATTTACCAGATTTCCATACACAAGATCGAAGCGCAACGCTCCTCCGAGTGGGTCCTTCCCACTCGCGCGAAAAGTGACGATTCAGCAAGAAATCACTCGCAACCGAACACTATTCGGCAGCAAAAGTACGAATTAATATTGAGAAAACCAAATAATTTGCCCAAAAAGTTTGCATTTGAAACTTCTTGGGCAAATATAAAAATAGTCTATTGACATTGTCACTCCAACTCTATGTCGAACATACTTAAGATGACCTTATTCATAATTGCGTCAAAATACGCTGCTTTCACATAGTTATTGAACGACTGTATGACCTCATCAGTACGATAATACGAAACAATATGAGTAACAAAGTATGACTGTTTAGGCAGAGGTTTAAGAAGCCATTCGTTTTGTATCTCCATTGTGAACTCCGGGTTATAATTCTTTGAAGAAATAAGAACGGCATAGAACATTCCATCTTCAGCATCTTGCAATTTGTCTGTTGACAAAACCAATGCCATGTGTGGTTTTACACTTCCATCTGGCAATTGATAAGGAACCTCGATGATTTCGCGCTGACAAACTCTATTTACAGCCATTTTTCAACAGGTTTAATGGTTTTGCCTACGTTGGCATCAATTATATCCTTCCATGACGTTTCTTCTGGCATGGGCGGCATAGGTTTATCAGCAAAACGCATCGCTAATTCTGCGTCGTTTGGAGCCTTTTCTGCACGTCGTCTAACCTTCACTTTCCTCATTTGTGTAGCTGTCTCTGCAACGTCTAAAGCATGACGATGTACCAAAGCTTCAACCTGTTGCTGAAGCCAAACTTGCAACGACAAACCGTTCAAAGAACGTTCTGCTTTCTGCACCAACTGATCATCCAAAACAAACGTACACATATTCCTTTTGAAACAAACTTGTTAGAACCAGAGTTAATTCAACGCAGCAAAAGTACGAATTAATATTGAGAAAACCAAATTTTTGAGCAGCGAAATCAAAGAAAAAGTTTATTTTTACTTTCTTTGACCTGAAGGTGCAAAGTGTGGCGATGCAATGATGAGTCGTGAAAAAATTCACCAAAGGTGAAAATAATTTGCCCAAAAAGTTTGCATTTGAAACTTTTTGGGCAAATATGGGAGATAAAATACCGCGAAAGGCGCGCACTCCGAGAGAATGGCGGGCTAATTCAAAGAGAACAGGCTGCTCGCCCATAGCTACCCTGCCGCAAGCTATGTCGATTTAGGTAAAATTAACATTAAGTCAAACTAATTGTAAAAATCAATCTGGTAGAAACAGTTGGTCACAGCTGTACTATTTCACCGGCTGATGGTGCGGTGCAATGGGCCGTTGTAGGTTTGGAGAGTGAGGTGGATGGTGTCGGGCTGGGGCTGCGGCAAGAGGATGCTGATGTAGCGGCGGTTAGTGTAGTATTGGGGTATGCCGTTCTGACTGTGGAGCAGACGGTAGTGGACGGTGCGACAACCGTTGGTATGGCTGATAACAGTGTCCTGAGCCAGTGAGACATTGTGGGGAAGCTCTTCATCGCTGATGCGCCCGGTCTTGAGCAGCAGGGCGACATTCAGATAGCGGCCATTGGGGGCGAGCCAGAGACTCTCAATGTCGACGGGGTCTTGTGGTTGTGCTTTAAGCCGCCAATGGGGGATGGGAGACAGGGTGACAACGTGGGTTGCGCCCTTGACCTCGGCAAAGCCTTCCTTTACCTTATTATAATATATAATAGTACGATAGGTGGTGTCGGCGGTGGCTATCCACTGGGCGGTGAAGGGATTGGTGAGCTGATAGCCGGCACCGTCGTCGGTCAGGAAACTGACAGCATGCTTCTGCTGGTCGACAGTGAGATCGGCCATATCGGCTTGTGTGAGGGAATACTCGCCCTCACCTTTCTCATAGCTGTCAGCCTCGCAGGATAGACAAAGGAACAGAATGAAACAAGGAAACAGTTTAATATAGTTCATTCTTCACTCTACACTTTATTGTTTTATTCTTTTATTTTTTATTCTTTTATTCTTAAATAGTTTCGCAGGGGATTAGCATACATGGTAAGCATGGCGGTGCGCAGGAAGGCGTCGTCCTTGTTGGGAATCTTGATCTTGTCCAACTGTCCCTGCAAATAGCTGTTGAAGCGTTCGACATCCTGCTGCGTATAGTGATCGGCTAAGCCATTGCCACCTTCCAGCTCGTCAAGGGCGATATAGTTGCATGGATAGAGGGTGTAGCCGCGATGGATCTCGCGGTCCATGCGGTCGGCCAGCTCATGGTAGAACTCATTACGAGGCAGGGCGGCCAGCTCGTCAATCCAGGTGTTGATGGGTGCGGCACAATGGTAGTGGACGCGTCCCTTATAGCCGAAGATGCCTGTCTGCATGTTGTCGAGGTCGTCCTGACGGCTCTTCTTGAACGACGGGTTGTCGCGCTTCTGTTGCATCTCCTGGGCTTTCAGATAGTCGCAGGGGTCGTACTCGTAGCTGATGGTGAGAGGAACGATGTTGAGCTCGCGGAGGTCGCCGCCCATGGCCAGCATCTTGAGGACACTGTCCTGAGTGCGGTCGTCGGAATCCTTGGCACGCCCTTCGCGCTGCGCTATCCAGATATTCTCGTGCTTCTGTGTGACGGCATAGTGGATGTAGCGGCTCATGAGCTGTGAGGAGCGCATCATCTCGTGGGCGGTGAGTCCGCGACGCACGGTGAAGGCCTTGTTCATGCGTACCAGACGCTTGATCCAGGGATAGATGAGCAGATTGTCACCTATGCCTATCTCGACAGTTGTGGGATAGTGGTGCTTGTTCAACAGAACGTCAAGGAATGCCGAATCGAGGACGATATCGCGGTGGTTGCTGACGAAAGTATAGCGGGCTGTTAGCTTTTGGCTATTAGCTTTTGGCTGTTGGCTAACTGCTAATAACTGATTGCTAATAGCCGTATCGTCAAAAGTACAACCGTCGGTATGTTTGCGAATAATATGCCACACGATGGGTTTCATGAAACGCAGCTGGAAGTCGAGAGGGGTTTTCACGCCGATAAAGGCCAGCTTCAGCAGACCATTGCGCACACCCTTGGGTAGCCACGGAACGAAGCCCTTCAGCATCAATGAAAACTGGCGGTCGTTAAGCAGGTCGTTGAAGGCCTGCTTCATCTCCGACGGTTCATACGGCCGTATCTCATCGAATTCTTTGATGTTGTATTCCATAGTGCGGTAGCAAATTATTCACTTTTCACTCTTCACTTTTCACTTCTTAAAACTGGTTCTCTACAATGTCGGTCAGCACGTCCTTCATCTCCAAACCGGCAGCCTTGACTTGCTGGGGAATGAAGCTGGTGACAGTCATGCCTGGGGTGGTGTTAACCTCAAGCATGGTGATCTTGCCCTTAGGCGAGATGATGTAGTCGATGCGGATGATGCCGTTGCAATGCAGGATGTCGTAGATGTGACTGGTTAGCTCGCGGACACGGCAGGCAATGTCTTCGCTGATACGTGCCGGCGTAATTTCCTGTACCTGGCCGTTGTATTTGGCATCGTAGTCGAAGAACTCGTTCTGGGTGACCACTTCGGTAATGGGGAAGACGACGGACTTGTCACGGGTCTTATAGATACCGACGGTGATTTCCGTACCTTCCAGAAGCTGCTCGACCATGATCTCGTCGCTCTCCATCATGGCCTTGCGAATGGCGGGAGCCAGTTGGTCGGAATTCTTCACCTTCGACACACCAAACGAGCTGCCGTCGGTTGCGGGCTTGACGAAGCACGGCATACCGATACGCTGTTCTATCTCTTCGTCGCTCACCATGTGTTCGTAGCCGCGACGGATGAGCAGCGAGTCGGCCACAGAGACACCGTAGCCGCGCAGATACTGGTTGAGCACGAACTTATCGAAGGTCATGGCCTCGACCAGCACGCCGCTGGTGGAATAAGGGATGTCGACCAGGTCGAAGTAGCCCTGCAGGATGCCGTTCTCGCCCGGTGTGCCGTGAATGGTGATGTAGGCATAGTCGAAGAGCTTTGCCTTACCATTCTCAACAAACGAGAAGTCGTTGCGGTCGATGCGTGCCGTTGTGCCGTCAGACAATTCGACGTGCCAGTCCTGTCCCTTGATGTCGACAATATACACATTGTACCGTTCCTTGTCGAAGAACGAATAGAGTCCCTGAGCGGAGCGCAATGACACATCATGCTCCGAAGAGTCGCCACCACAAACGATGGCAATGTTGCGTTTCAATTGTTTCATTTTTTATTGTTTTATTTTTTTTATTCTTTTATTTTTGTATAGTTTCGCCATTTGTCCAGCAGCGCCTCCATGTCGGCAGGCATAGCTGCCGTGAAGTCCATCTGCTCGCGGGTGACAGGATGCACAAAACCCAAAGTGCGGGCGTGCAGGGCCTGACGTGGACAGAGCTTGAAGCAGTTCTGGATATAGGCCTTATAGCTGGCCGTACGCTCGCCACGCAGAATCTCCATACCGCCATAGCGTTCGTCAGCAAACAGCGGATGACCGATATGCTTCATGTGGGCACGAATCTGATGGGTACGTCCCGTTTCCAAGCGACACTCTACAAGGGTGGTATAGCCATAGCGCTCCAGCACGCTGTAGTGGGTGATGGCGGTCTTACCGACGTCGCCTCCGGCAGGGAAGACAGCCATACGCTGGCGGTCACGCGGGTCACGGCCGATATTGCCTTCAATACACCCCGTGTCTTCCGTAAAGTTGCCCCAGACCAGTGCCTGATAGCTGCGATGGGTGTCGTGGTTGAAGAACTGGGCACCCAGCTCCGTCTTGGCATCGGGTGTCTTGGCCACAACGAGCAGTCCGCTTGTATCCTTGTCGATACGGTGTACCAGTCCGACGCTGGGGTCGTTGGGATCGTAGGTAGGCAGGTTACGCAGGTGCCAGGCAACAGCGTTGACCAGCGTGCCGTGAAAATTGCCCACGCCAGGGTGTACTACCAGTCCCGCGGGTTTGTTGACGACCATCAGTTCATCGTCCTCGTAGACCACATCGAGTGGTATATCCTCCGGTTCAATCTTGGTATCGTAGTGGGGACGGTCGAGCATCAGGGTGATGATGTCGCCAGGACGTATCTTATAATTGCTCTTGACTGCCTTACCATTGACTTGGATGAATCCGGCATCGGCAGCCTTCTGGATACGGTTGCGCGAGGAGTGCTGCAGGTGCTCCGACATGTATTTGTCGATGCGTACAGACTCCTGCCCACGGTCCACTTCCATGCGCAGATGCTCGTAAAGGATATCGTCCAGCTCTTCTGTCATGACTTCTTACGGTTATTCGTCAACAGGCGGTTCGGTGACTTCCACAAATTCATCCACATCTTCCGAAGGAGGGCCATATACAGGTTCCACATACTCCACTTCGTCCATCTCGCCAATGCTGCCGTTTCCGACTAACAGGGTCAGTGGATGATCAATGGGAATGCGGTCGCCATTCGACACACGGCGTCCACGGCAGACGATGCCATACACCCAGTCTTTCTCGCCGGTCACCGTCTGGGCAGGCAACAGACGGAAGCCCATGGCCAACAGCTTGGCCTCGGCCTCACGCTTGCTGCTATTGTCAACAATATCGGGAATGGCAAATGTCGGCGACGACGGGGAATTGACCGTCACATACACCACATGGCCTTCTTTCACTTTGGCCCCACTACCTGGCGTTTGTGCCAAGATACAGTCAGGAGCCAAAGACTTGTTGTAGCCTGAATCGCTGACCATGATGGTGAGTCCGTAGTCGGTCACCGTACGGTAAGCCACATTATACGACAGGCCTTTCAGGTTAGGAACGACAATGTTCTCACCGTGATGTGTAAAGACCTCCAGTCCGTACTTGACGCCCAAAAACAACAGTATCACGACGACTACCATGGCAGTCAGATGACCCAAAAGATAACCACCAGGCAACTTGCCAAAAAACTTCTTTGCGTTCATGAAAACACGTATTAAGATGAAATCAACAGCAAAAGTACAAAGAAATATTGACACAACAAAAAAATTGGGCATATTTCTTAAAAATATGTCCAATTCTTATTCTTGTACACTCCAAAACGGGAAGTGTGTCACTCAATCGTGACGTCCGGAACTTACTTTCCGTGATGCTCGTCAGATACTGTTAACTTCTTACGGCCCTTAGCGCGGCGAGAAGCCAGTACGCGACGACCATTCTTAGTTGCCATACGCTCACGGAAACCATGCTTGTTCACGCGGCGACGATTGTGCGGCTGAAATGTTCTTTTCATTGTTTTTTGCTTATTTTATACGTTATTATTGTCGTTTTGGGCTGCAAAATTACATAATTATTTCTAATTGTGCAAGTTTTAAGCGAAATTTTTCACTTTTCACTTTACACTTTTCATTTTTTTTCGTACCTTTGCACCCGCAAAATGACATTTCACATACTTATATATAAGATTTATGATTAATTCACAAGACATTAAGAAGGGTACTGCCATTCGTATGGACGGTGCCATTTGGGTTTGCATTGACTTCCAGCATCGTAAGCCCGGTAAGGGTAACACCATTATGAACATCAAGTTGAAGAACGTGACTGACGGTCGTGTGCTGGAGGGCCGTTACAACTTCGGGGAAAAGCGGGAGGACGTGGTCATTGAGCACCGCGACTACCAGTATCTCTATGAGGATCAGGAAGGCCGTATCTTCATGAACCAGGAGACTTTCGAGCAGATTCCCATTGCCAACGACTTGGTAATCGGTCACGAGTATATGAAAGAAGGCGACGTCGTATCAGTTGTCAGCGACACTACCGACGGTACCATCCTCTATGCTGAAATGCCCGTGAAGACCGTTTTGAAGGTGACCCACTCTGAGCCTGGCATCAAGGGCGATACCGCCACCAACACGCTGAAGCCTGCTACGCTGGAGACTGGTGTGGAGGTTCGCGTGCCCCTGTTCATCAACGAGGGTGACCTCATTCAGGTTGACACCCGCGACGGTTCTTATCTGGCACGTGCCAAGGAGTAATCCAATTGACAATTGATAATTGATAATTGACAGTTGAACTACAGCATAATCGTTCCTGTATACAATCGTCCTGATGAGGTGGATGAACTGCTTGAGAGCCTTTGCTCCCAAACATATAAAGACTTCGAGGTCGTAATTGTAGAGGACGGTTCTCAAAAACCCTGCAAGGATGTTTGCGACAAATACGCAGACATCCTTGATTTGCATTATTACCTGAAGGAGAATAGCGGCCCTGGACAGAGCCGCAACTATGGTGTTGAGCGTGCCCATGGCGAATATGTCATCATTCTCGACAGCGACGTGGTATTGCCCACTAATTATTTGACGGCAGTAAATTCTTCACTCTTCACTCTTCACTCTTCATTAAACATCGTCGCTTGGGGCGGTCCCGATGCTGCCCACCCGTCGTTTACACCAGTGCAGAAGGCCATCAGCTATTCGATGACGTCGTTCTTTACCACAGGCGGCATTCGAGGCGGCAAGGCAAAGCTGGACAAGTTCTATCCACGCTCATTCAATATGGGCATTCGACGGGACATTTACCTGCAACTTGGCGGATTCTCGAAGATGCGCTTCGGCGAGGATATCGACTTCTCGTACCGCATCGTAGAGGCCGGCTATATGCCTCGTCTGTTCCCCGACGCATGGGTGTGGCACAAGCGCCGTACCGACTTCCGCAAGTTCTTCCGGCAGGTATATAACAGCGGCATAGCGCGCATCAACTTGGAAAAGCGGCATCCCGGCACCATGAAGCTGGTACATTTGCTGCCAATGGTCTTTACGCTCGGGGTTATCGGCTGTCTGCTATGCTGGCTAGTGGGCGAATCACTATTCTGCTACGGACTCGCGCAAGCCTCGACAACAACGAACACCCTGATGAGGACGGGGCTATGGATGAGCGTGTTGGGTCTGCTACCCCTACTATTCTATAGTACAGTCATCCTCGTTGATTCAACGATAAAAAACAAGAGTCTGAAAGTAGGCTTGCTGAGCATCCCTGCCGCCTTCACACAGCTGATGGGTTACGGCTTCGGATTCATTGAGTCGTGGTGGAAACGCTGTGTCCTAAAGCAAGACGAATTCACTGCATTTGAGAAAAACTTCTATAAATAATGGAGAAGCTCAACATCAACCAGTGGGCAGAGGAAGACCGTCCTCGCGAAAAACTCATGCATCTGGGTGCCTCGGCACTCAGTAATGCAGAATTATTGGCCATACTGGTTGGTTCAGGCAGTACCAAGGAAAGTGCCGTAGACCTCATGAAGCGTGTGTTGGGTGACTGCAACAACAACCTAAACACGCTGGGCAAGAAAACCGTTCATGACCTCTGTGAATACAATGGTATTGGCGAGGCCAAGGCCATTACTATCATGGCGGCCTGTGAGTTGGGCAAACGCAGACAGATGGAAACACCTGAGGAGCGTCCGGACCTGGGTACAGCGACGCTGATATATAACCATATGCATCCTGTCCTTCAAGACGAGGATGTTGAGGAGTTTTGGATTTTGTTGATGAACCAGAACCACCGGCTAATTAAAAAAATGCGCATAGCCCGTGGTGGCATCAGCGAGGTTAGCGTCGACGTCCGCATCATCATCCGCGAAGCCGTGCTGGCCAACGCCACCATTCTGGCTGTCTGCCATAACCATCCCTCAGGGAGTCTGCGTCCCAGCAATATGGATAATGACCTGACCTACGCTATCCAGAAAGCCTGCAGCCTGATGCGCATACGTTTTCTGGATCATGTCATCATCACTGACGGTGCCTATTACAGCTATCACGAAAAGGGACGCATATAACACGAAGCAAGAAATATGAAGAAACTATATATAGAAACATACGGCTGTCAGATGAATGTTGCCGACTCCGAGGTCGTGGCCTCTGTCATGCAGATGGCTGGCTATGAAACAACAGACACGTTGGACGATGCCGATGCCGTATTCCTGAATACCTGTTCGGTACGCGACAATGCCGAACAGAAGATTTATCACCGGCTGGAAGCGTTGAAGAATTTAAAAATTAAAAAAATAAAAGATTCTAAGAATTCCAAGGGCCTCATTATCGGTGTGCTGGGCTGTATGGCTGAAAGGACTCAACAGGATCTTTTGGACAACCACCATGCCGACCTCGTGGCTGGTCCTGACGCCTACCTGTCGCTGCCCGACCTCATCGCACAGGCCGAGACGGGCCATAAAGCCATAAATACCGAGCTTTCGACGGTAGAGACCTATAAAGATGTAGTGCCGCAGCGTATCGGGCTGGGACATAAGATTGGCGGGTTTGTCAGCATTATGCGTGGCTGCAATAATTTCTGCCACTACTGCATCGTCCCCTATACCCGAGGCCGTGAGCGTAGCCGTGACGTGGAGAGCATTCTCCGTGAGGTACGTGATCTGCGTGACCGTGGTTTCAAGGAGGTAACGTTGCTGGGGCAGAACGTAAACAGCTATCGTCTAGAAAATCTAGATGGTCTAGATAATCTAGATTTTCCCAGACTATTGAGGAAAGTGGCAGAAGAAGTTCCCGAGATGCGTATCCGCTTCACCACCAGTCATCCGAAGGACATGAGTGATGAGACCTTGCGGGTTATCGCCGAGATGCCTAACGTCTGCAAACACATCCATCTACCTGTACAAAGTGGCTCCGACCGCATTCTGAAGCTGATGAATCGCAAATACACCCGCGAATGGTATATGGGACGCATTGAAGCCATCCACCGCATCATTCCCGACTGCGGTCTGAGCACGGATATTTTCGTGGGCTACCATAGTGAAACAGAAGAAGACCACCAGCTCTCGCTGAGTCTGATGCGCGAAGTTGGCTACGACTCTGCCTTTATGTTCAAATACTCAGAACGTCCTGGCACCTATGCGTCAAAACACCTGCCCGACAATGTTCCTGAGGAAGAAAAGATCCGTCGTCTGAACGAACTCATCTCCCTACAGACGGAGATTTCTGCCCAGCAAAACAAAAAGGATGAAGGCAAGGAGTTCGACGTGCTGGTAGAAGGCTTCAGCAAGCGTAGTCGCCAACAACTCTGCGGACGAACCGAACAAAACAAAATGGTGGTGTTCGACAAGGGTCATCACCATATTGGCGAAACCGTCCGTGTCCGTATTACTGGTTCCACCAGTGCAACGCTATTGGGAGAGGAAGAGATTGAAAGGTAAAAAGTAAAAAGGTAAAAAAGTGAAAGAATTCCTGAACGTGCTGAGGCGTTTCGTGCCTCCCTATAAAAAGTATCTGGTGCTGTCGGTGGTGTTCAACATTCTGTCGGCCATCCTCAACATCTTTTCGTTTGCAGCACTCATCCCTATCCTGCAAATTCTGTTCCAGACGAATGATGCTTCAGCAGCGACAAGTTACATGGCATGGGACTGGGGCAATATCCAGGAGGTGTTGATGAACAACATGAACTATTACGTCAACGGTCTGATTGCCGACTATGGCCAAACCACAACACTGCTATTCATTGGCATGTTCCTTGGTGTCACGACATTCCTCAAGACTGGTGCCTACTTCCTGTCTGCAGCCACCATCATCCCCATACGAACGGGTGTGGTGCGCGACATCCGTAACCAGCTGTACCAGAAAATCACCTCGCTACCGTTAGGATTCTTCTCAGAAGAGCGCAAAGGAGATATCATTGCCCGTATGAGCGGTGACGTGCAGGAGATAGAGAACAGCATCATGTCATCGTTGGAGATGCTATTCAAGAACCCCATTCTCATCATCAGTTATTTCGCTGCACTCATCTTCATCTCATGGCAGTTGACGGTGTTCACACTTGTCATCGTACCTGTCATGGGCTGGTTCATGGGCTATGTAGGACGAAAGTTAAAGCAGGACAGCATTAAGGCACAATCGCTGTGGAGCGACACCATGAGTCAGGTGGAGGAAACGTTGGGTGGTCTGCGCATCATCAAGGCTTTCTGTGCCGAAGGGAAGATGAACCGCCGCTTCGACCAGATCAACTCTGCCTACCGCGACGACATCATGAGGGTGAACATCCGTCAGTCTTCAGCACACCCCATGTCGGAGTTCCTAGGTACCATTCTGATTGTCATCGTACTGTGGTTCGGTGGCGTGCTGGTACTCAACTATCAGGCACTCTCAGGACCCATCTTTATCTATTATATGGTGATGCTCTACTCCATCATCAATCCCCTGAAGGACTTCTCCAAAGCCGGCTACAACATTCCCAAAGGTCTGGCCTCAATGGAGCGTGTTGACAAGATTCTGTTGGCCGAGAACAACATCAAAGAGGTTGCACAACCCAAGCATATCGCCTCGTTCGAACATCAGATAGAGTTCCGCAACGTGTCGTTCCGTTATGCTGAGCAATGGATTCTGAAGGACATTAACCTCATCATCCCTAAGGGCAAGACCATTGCCATTGTGGGACAGTCGGGCAGCGGCAAGTCAACGCTCGTCGACCTTATTCCACGCTACTATGACGTTCAAGAGGGTGAGGTGCTTATCGACGGCATCAACGTGAAAGACCTTGGCATCCACGACCTGCGACAACTCATCGGCAACGTCAATCAGGAGGCTATCCTATTCAACGATTCCTTCCGCAACAATATCTCCTTCGGGGTCTCTGGCGCTACAGACGAACAGATTGCCGAGGCCGCAAAGATTGCCAATGCTTACGACTTCATCATGCAGAGCGAACACCAGTTCGACACCAATATCGGCGACCGCGGAGGCCGTCTCAGCGGTGGCCAGCGCCAGCGTGTCAGCATTGCCCGTGCCATTCTGAAAAATCCGCCCATCCTCATCCTCGACGAGGCCACCTCGGCCCTTGACACTGAGAGCGAGCGACTGGTACAGGATGCCCTGGAGCGACTGATGAAGACGCGCACGACGGTAGCCATCGCCCACCGCCTGTCAACCATCAAGAATGCCGACGAAATCTGCGTGTTGCACGAAGGCCGTATTGTGGAACGCGGTACCCATGAGGAACTGTTGGCTACGGACGGTTATTATAAGAAACTGAACGATATGCAGTCGTTATAGAACGATGAAGGACAGGGCGTTATATCTGCTGAAGACCTACTTGTTGACGGTGGTGATATTCATCATTGCCAAAATAGGCTTTATGATGTACAACAGCTCCGACAACCCCTTTACAGTGGGCGACGTTTTAGACGTCGTCACTCATGGTCTGTCACTTGACCTCAGCACCTCGCTCTATTTCCTTATCCTGCCTTTCCTGCTGATGGTAGTCAGTCTCTTTTGGAAAAAGCTGAATATCATCACCACCATTCTGAAAGTCTATTGGGGCATCGTTGCCTGTGCTTTTGCCTTAGCTTTTGTGGCAGACACCTCTCTCTACGAGTTCTGGCATTTCAAACTCGACGCCTCATGTCTGCAATACTTGTCAACACCAACCGAGGCTATGGCCAGCGTCAGCTGGGGCTATATCATCATAAGGCTGATTGCTTTCCTGCTGAGTGCTTTCGTGATTTATAGAGCCTACCAGTTTTTAGGACGCCCGTTACGGACTGCGAGTCCGCTCCCTACGAACCGTAAGTCCGCTGCTTACGGACTTTTGGCGGTCTTACTGCTCGTTCCCGTCTTCATCATCGGTATTCGTGGAGGGTTGGGTGAGTCGACAACCAATATCGGACAGGTGTACTATTCCGACAGGCAGTTTCTGAACCACTCAGCAGTCAATCCTGTGTTCAGCTTTCTATCATCGTTCGAGAAGACCGCCAGCAACATCGTCGACTACGACTTCTATAGCCAACAGGAGTGCGACAGACTGATGGATGGTCTCTACCCCACCACATCTACAGTTACCGATACGCTACTTAACACTACACATCCTGACATTGTCATCATCCTGATGGAGAGTGCCGGCGAAGTAGTGAGCAAAGCCATGCCGCGACTGCAACAGCTAAAACAGGAAGGTATCAGCTTCGATAGCTGCTATGCCAACTCGTGGCGCACCGACCGCGGTACCGTATGTACGCTGAGCGGCTACCCCTCATTCCCCACCTCGTCGGTCATGAAGATGCCCAGCAAGACACATATGCTGCCAGGCATTGCCTCAACACTCCGACAAGCAGGCTACACCACCCATTATCTCTATGGCGGTGACATCAATTTCACCAATATGCGCAGCTATCTGATCAGTACGGGATTCACATCACTGACATGGATGAAGGACTATACTTCTGAGGAACAGGCTACCTCGGAATGGGGCGTTTGTGACGGCATCACCTTCAGCACACTGTATGACTTGCTCCATGACGGAAAGGGTTCTCGCTTCATCGGCTACTCTACGCTGAGCAGTCATGAGCCGTGGGATGTCCCTATCAAGAAATACGACGACGAGGTACTCAATGCCTTCTACTATCTGGACCAGTGTCTGGGACAGTTTATAGACAAGCTGAAACATTCGCCACAGTGGCAGAACACACTGGTCATCTTGTTGCCGGATCATAGCATCGATTACGACGGTATCACCCAGAGCGACGCCAGCCGCAACCGCATTCCCCTGGTTTGGGTGGGTGGCGCCGTGCGCCAGCCGCGTCGTATCAGCACCCTTTGCAACCAGACCGACCTAGCGGCAACCCTCTTGGCACAGTTAGGACTGCCACATGACGACTTCCGCTGGAGCCGTGACATCTTGAGCCCGTCGTATCAATATCCCTTTGCCTTCCACACCTACCGTAACGGATTCTCGGTTATTGACTCCACTGGATTCATGGCCTACGACTTCGATGCGAATCGGCGTATCGCCGTCCAAACACCTGATGGCGACCGATTGGAACGTATGGGCAAAGCCATCCTGCAAGCAACGACGAAGAACTTGAAAGAATTAGATAAGAAATGAGATAAAAAATAAGAGATGAGAGATAAGAGATATTCCAGTCTGTTGGCACCACTGGCAGCAACGCTCTTCAATCTGCTGCTTGTTTATGTCGTGTACTTTCTGGCACGCATTGTTTACCTGCTGGAGAACTGGAGCTACTTCTCGCAAGGGCTTACCACCAGCCATCTGATGGAGATGCTAGGTGGCGGACTGGTGTTTGACACCAGCGCCATCCTCGTGACCAACATCCCCTATATCGTATTGATGCTATTCCCCTTGCATCTGAAGGAAATACACATCTACCAGAAGATATGCAAGTGGGTATTCCTTGTCGTTAATGGCTTGGCTCTGGCCGTCAACCTGTGTGATGCCGTCTATTTCCGCTTCACCATGCGACGCACTACCACCACCGTATTCGGCGAGTTTTCCAATGAGGGCAATCTGGGCGGCATTTTCTTTACAGAGACATTACACCACTGGTATCTGGTTCTCTTCTTTATCGTCGTGATGTGGGGTCTATACCGTTTATACCGTCATAGCGGACTACAACAGAACAGCCATACATGGTGGCAATACGACCTCGCTACCCTGCTGTCATTGGCAGCACTGGCTCCATTCGTTGTCGCCGGCATCCGCGGTGGTTTTACAACAGCCGTACGCCCAATCACCATCTCTAATGCCAATCAGTATGCAGACCGTCCTGTCGAGGCAGCTCTGGTACTCAATACTCCGTTCTCACTCTATCGGACCATCGGAAAGTCTGTGTTTATCGTACCTGAATACTATTCCGACCAAAAAGAAATGGAGGCTGTCTATTCGCCCATTCATCTTCCCAACGACTCCGTACCTTTTACGAAGAAGAATGTCGTTGTGCTCATCGTCGAGAGTTTTGGCCGTGAATACATCGGTGCTCTGAACAAGACACTCGAAAATGGTCATTACAAAGGCTATACACCTTGCGTCGATTCGCTCATCAGCAAGAGCATCACCTTTACCCACAGCTACTGTAACGGTCGCAAGTCGATTGACGGCATGCCTTCCATCCTGTCAAGCATACCCATGTTCGTCGAACCCTTCTTCCTGACGCCTGCCTCGATGAATAACGTCAGCGGTATTGCCTCGCTATTGGCTGACGAGGGCTATCAGACGGCGTTCTTCCACGGAGCCCAACGTGGCTCAATGGGTTTTATGGCCTTTGCACGCAGCACGGGATTCCAAGAGTATTACGGACGTGAAGACTACGATGCTGACAAGCGCTTTGGTGGAGATGACGACTTCGACGGCATGTGGGCCATCTGGGACGAGCCTTTCCTGCAATACTACTGTACGAAGATGTCGGAAATGAAGGAGCCCTTCATGACTGCCGTCTTCACTGCCTCAAGCCACCACCCCTATGTCATTCCAGAGAAGTACAAGGACACCTATCCTGAAGAGGGCATCATCATGCACAAATGTATCCGCTATACGGATATGGCGCTAGGTAAGTTCTTTGCGAAAGCCAGTCAACAGTCTTGGTTCAACAATACCATCTTCGTGCTTACCAGCGACCATACCAATATGAGCGACCACGACTACTACCAGACCGACCTGGGTGGTTTCTGTTCACCTATTATTATATATGAGCCAGGACGCGAATCTGATAGCTTGCCACACCCAGACATTCAGGACAAGATAGCCCAACAGATTGACATTCTGCCCACCATTCTGGGCATGCTCGGCTATCAAAAGCCTTACTTTGCCTTTGGCATCGACCTGTTCAATACGCCCGCTGAAGATACTTGGGCCGTCAACTACCTGAACGGCATCTATCAATATGTTAAGCATGGGCACGTCCTACAGTTCGATGGTCAGAAGACCCGTGCTGTCTATGCCCTCACCGACTCGCTCATGCAGCATAACATGATGGTTGACGGAAGATGGATGAAGGATGAAGGCCGTTCCGTACAACCACAAATGGAGCGTGAGCTAAAAGCCATTATCCAGCAGTACATGTATCGCATGACCCATGACCAACTGACCGTTACTAATCCATGAGGGGACTTCTAACTATAAGCCTGATGATTGGCATGCTGTTGCCATTGAACGCCCAATTTCTGAATGAGGGCGACACCATTGCCATCATCTCACCATCGAGTGCCACGGATACCACTACCATCAATGGCGGCATACGTACTTTGGAACGGTGGGGCTATCATTGTGTGGTGGGCAGTCACGCACTCTGCAATGACGGTCATGGTTTTGCGGGAACGGTGGAGGAGCGTCTCTCCGACTTGCTATGGGCGTTGCACGAACCTTCTATCAAAGCCATCATGTGTTCGCGTGGCGGTGACGGTGCAGCCCATTTGCTGTGTCACCTGCCTCTCGACACGTTGCACCGTTATCCCAAGATGATTATCGGTTTCAGCGATGTCACAGCGCTGCTGTGTGCCGAAGCCAGAGCGGGAAATTATGGCATCCACGGTTCCATGTGCCATGCCATAGCCACCTATGAAGGTACCGATACCGTCAGTCAGATGCTCTGCAGCATGATACAAGGCAAGTTGCCGGTTTATCGTGAGCCGTCCCATCCGCTGAACAGCCCTGGTCATGCCGAGGGCATTGTCGTTGGTGGCAATCTTTCCGTCTACAACGACTTGGCAGGCTCCGACTACGATCCGTTGCTGTTGCCTGACATTATCCTGTTCATGGAGGATACCGGCGAAAACATGAGCAAGGTTGACCGCATGCTTCATAATATGGAGATGCGTGGCCTCCTATCACATGTCCGAGGTATTATAGTTGGCCAATTCACCAAATACCAGCATCCAGAAAACGGTTTTGACGACATGTATGCCATGTTGCACCACTACATGCAACACTTTGGCATCCCCATTGTCTATGACTTTCCCGTTGGTCATGCCCATCTACGCAACTACCCCTTACTCGTTGGTGCTCATGCCATACTGGATGTCACACCCGACTCCGTTATCTTACGTTACGAATAAAGCTTGTAGATGACAATTCACGGGGTTGTCCGTCTTTCTAATAGTAAAAAACAGATAGAGAGATGAAAGCAATAACACTTTTGCAGCCGCAGAAAATTGTGTTCGGCACAGGCTGCATCGAGACATTCGTAGAAGATTACAAGAAAATGGGACTGCAACGGCTGTTTGTATTGACAGCACCCCCCATCCTACCACTCATTAAAGAACCATTAGCGTCATTGAAAGCTGCCGGTATCATTATCGAGACGTATCAAGACATCGTGGCTGAGCCTACAGTTAACGACTTCAAGCAGATTCTTGAAACAGCACGTCAATTCAAGGCTGACAGCGTCGTTGGTGTGGGCGGCGGCAGCGTACTCGACGTAACGAAGCTGGTAGCAGCCTTCATCAACAGCGTTCAACAAGTGGAAGATTGTTTCGGAACGGGTTTCATCAAGGCGAAAGGTCTCTGGTTTGCCTGTCTGCCGACAACGGCAGGAACCGGTTCGGAAGTATCTCCTAATGCCATCCTGTTGGATGAACGTGACCATCTGAAAAAAGGTATCGTATCACCATTTCTCATTGCCGATGCTGCCTACGTCGATCCCAAACTGACGTGGACGGTGCCAGCGAAAGTCACTGCCGATACGGGTATGGACGCCTTGACCCATTGTATTGAGGCTTATACCAATAAGTTTGCACACCCTTCAGTAGACATCTACGCCCTGCAGGGTATCCGTCTGATTGCCGCTAATCTGGAACGTGCCGTAAAAGACGGTAAAGATGTGGAGGCTCGCGAGGCATTGGCCTTCGGTTCGCTGTATGGTGGACTCTGTTTAGGTCCCGTCAACACCGCAGCAGTTCATGCACTGAGCTATCCGTTAGGTGGTGAGTTTCATATTCCTCATGGACTAAGCAATGCCATTCTGCTGCCATCAGTAATGAAATTCAATGCGCCTGCAGCCATGAAGCGCTATGCCGAGGTGGCTGTTGCCTGCGGCATAACCGCAGGACGCTCTGATAAAGAGACTGCTCAGCGTGGTGTCGACTTCATCTACCGCTTGGCCGAGGCTGTCGGCATTCCCGATAAGTTGACTGCGTTAGGCATTCCCCAGACTGCTGTCGACGGTATGGCCAAAGCCGCTATGCAGGTTCAGCGTTTGCTGAAGAACAATCCCCGCAAGGTCACTGAGCAAGATGCCCGCGACATTTACAACTCACTCTATTAGCCTTGTTATTATGTTACTATGTCTTTAAAAAATTAATATGTCTATGAAACCAATATTAGCCATCACCATGGGCGACCCCGCAGGCATTGGTCCTGAGATTACCGTACGTGCCCTGAATAGAAAAGAGACTTACGAGAAGTGTCGCCCCATCGTCACAGGCGATGCTGCCATTATAAGCCAAGCAGTTCATTTGCTCGGTTTCAACCTACAAGTCCATGCCATACAAAATGTCGGGGATGCCAAATTCGAATTTGGCACTATTGATGTGCTCGACCTGAAGTGCGTCGACCTCTCGACATTTGAATTTGGTAAGGTACAGCCACAATGTGGCAATGCCGCTTTCCAATACATCAAGAAGGCTATTGAACTGGCCATGGCCAATGAGGTTGATGGTACCGTGACAGCTCCATTGAACAAGGAGGCACTGAACTTGGCTGGTCATCATTACGACGGCCACACGGAGATTTACGCCACCTTTACAAACACCAAGAAGTATGCCATGATGCTGGCAGATGAAAACATCCGCGTCATCCACGTCTCGACACATGTGCCTTTGCGCAAGGCCTGTGATCTGGTCAAGAAGGCGCGTGTCATTGAGTGCGTGGAACTCATTGACGATGCCTGCCGCCAGTTTGGTATTGAGAAACCTCATATCGGCGTCGCAGGACTGAACCCTCATAGTAGCGAGAACGGCATGTTCGGTTACGAGGAGGCTCAAGAGATAATCCCTGCCATTGAAGAACTAAAAGGACGTGGTTTCGATGTAGCTGGTCCTGTTCCACCCGACAGCATCTTTGCCAAGGCCAAGTGTGGCCAGTTCGACGGCGTCGTGGCCATGTACCACGATCAGGGACACATTCCCTTGAAGGTATGTGCGTTTAATTGGAATAAGGAAACAGGTAAGATGGAGAGTGCCAGTGGTGTGAATATCACCTTAGGTCTGCCCATTATCCGTGTCAGTGTAGACCACGGAACGGCTTTCGACGTCGCTGGCAAGGGCATCGCCAACGACAGTGCCATGACACTTTCGATAGATTATGCCACAAGGATGGCGATATATCGAAGAAATAAGCTAAATGCTAATAGCCAATAGCCATGATAGTTATTGCTGATGACATCACGGGGGCCGCAGAGATAGCGGGCATTACCTTCTCTACAGGTCGGCAGGTGCGATTACTTTGTGGCGGTTCCGCTGGCTGCGTTACTGGCGGTTCTATAGACTGCGCTAAAAACGCAGCATACGAGACCATCGTCATTGCTACCGACACCCGGTCGATGAGCGAAGCTGATGCCGTGGCCGAAACACGACGTATCGCCTCAACCATCAGCCATCAGCCATCAGCTATCTTCAAAAAAACAGACTCCGCACTTCGCGGTCATATTGTGCCAGAACTTACCGCCTTGATGGAGATCACCGGCTACCCACGGGCCGTCTTTCTGCCAGCCAATCCATCAAAGGGGCGCATCATCCGTAACGGTATCTATTATATAAAAGAGGTCAAAGGTCAAAGGTCAAAGGTCAAAGGTGAGGGACAAGAAGTGAGAGGTGAGGGGCAAGAAGTGAGAGAAGTGCCGATACACGAAACGGATTTTTCTTTCGACCCCGAGTTTCCTGCGAAGACCTCAGTGCTAAAGGAGCGTTTCCCTGATGCTGAAGCGAAGGGTATCATCATGCCCGATGCGGAAACTGTTGATGACATCCGCCGTGTCGTAGCTCAGTATAATGACGGCAAGACGCTCTTTGCCGGAGCTGCGGACCTGTTTAAAGAGGTGCTGAATACCATAGGAGCTATAGGTACTATAGGTACTATAGGAACTATAGATACTATAAGAAAGGACAACACCCTCATTCTCTGCGGCTCCACCCAAAGCAAGCCCTTAGAGCTCGGTATTCCCGTCGCTCCAATGCCGCAAGAGGTTTATGATGGCGGTCATGATCTGAGCATTTGGAACACATCGGCTTATGGAGAGTGCCACAGCCTTATCCTTCGTATTCTTCCACCTGAAGGCAGGAGTGTGGCACACAATCCTCATATTCACCGCACAAGCAAGGAAATGGCTGTTCATCTGCGCACCATGATGGCAGAAATGGCAAAACGTCTGGTAGCTGAGCATTGTCCTGACCACCTGATTATCGAAGGTGGTGCCACAGCCTGGGCTACGCTGCAGGCCCTTGGCTGGACAGAGTTCCAAATAGTCCGACAGATAGCTCCTGGCGTCGTACAAATGAGCGTCACCAAAACCAGCCCTACCCAAGTTTATAAACCAGGGAAGCGGGTCATAGTGACGCTCAAACCAGGCAGTTATCCGTGGGGACGACTATTCGAAGGTTTTGTAAAGCGTTGATGCTGTATAGCGATGCTCCATGACAGCACGAATCTCATCCTCGGTAGACAGGTTGAAGTCACCGGGGATGGTGTTTTTCAGTGCTGCCGCAGCCAACGAGTATTCCAGTTGTCGCTGCCGGTCTTCAGGGAAGATATTGATGGCATGCAGGAAACCACCCATGAATGCATCGCCCACTCCCACTGGGTCGACCACATCGGGGATGTCATGGATGGGAGCCTGCAACAAGCGTCCATCCGTCCACAGCAGGGCCGTCAGTGTATGGTGGTTCGATGCCACCATATTGCGCATACCCATCAGCCAGTGGCGACACCGTGGCCAAGTGGCATGGATATCGTCGAACCACTCACGGTATTCGTCCATCTGCATCTCAAAATGAGAGTCTGTAGCTGTAAAGGGCGGTTGAGCACGCTGACATATCCACTCAAACTCGATGGCGTCGCCAAACATCATATCGCAACGTCCCAACATTCGGCTGAGCGTCTCACGGGCATCAGCACCATATTTCCACAGATTCTTACGGTAGTTGATGTCGAAGGAAACGGTGATACCCATCTCGTCAGCAATATCCAGCGCCTCGAAGGTAGCATCGGCAGCCTGTTGTGAGATGGCCGCCGTAATACCTGACACCTGGAAGATGTCGGTATCTTTCAGCACCTCTCGCCATGGAATCATACCCGGTTTCAGGTCGTAATAGGCCGAGTTGGCACGGTCATAGACAACCTTTGCGGCACGCATGCCTGCCGATGGTTCTAAATAATAGGTACCAATGCGCTGTCCGCCCCACAGGATGTGATTGACGTTGACGCCCAACTGTGCCAGACACATGGCGCCAGCATGTCCTACGGGGGTGTCAGGCAGTCGTGTGATGTACGTCACGTCTTCATCCTGAGCAGCCAGCGACACTGCCACATTGGCCTCGCTGCCACCATACTTGCAGGTAAACATGTCGCCCTGTGTCAGTCGCAGGTGATCGAGTTTCGAGAATCGGAGCAATAGCTCCCCAAAAGTTACTATTTTTTGTCGTTTCATCATGATAAAAACTATGATTGCATTGCCACACTCTCAAAGAGAGAACTTATTTTTCATACACACATTGCAGATTCTGCTCTAACTGCCGGGTAGAGCTGGCCCCGACAAGGACACTGGTCACGCCGGACTGCTGCAGTATCCAACGTAAGGCACGTTCTGCCAAGGTCATGCCCTGGGCCTCTGCCTCTGCATTCCATTGTCGTAACTGCCGCAACAATGCATCGTCCAACATCTCAGGTCGCAGGAACTTTCCCTTTGACATGCGTGAATTGTCGGGGATGCCTTCTAAATAACGGTTTGTCAGCAGTCCTTGTGCTAACGGTGAGAAGGCTATGAAGCCCACTCCTGCATCATCACACAGCTGCAAGATGCCTTCATTGACAGGAGCCCTGTCAAGCATATTCAGCTTACCCTGATAAATGAGCAGTGGTGTGTCGTGACTGCGCAGATAGTCTATGGCAAAGCGCAACGGCTCCAATGGCCAGTTAGAGATACCGACATACAGTGCCTTGCCGGCACGTACGATATCAACCATAGCCTGCAGGGTCTCTTCCATTGGTGTGGCAGGGTCGTAACGATGGCTATAGAACAGGTCTACATAGTCAAGGTGCATGCGTCGCAGACTCTGATTGACTGAGGCCATCAGGTATTTCCTTGAACCCCAATTGCCATAGGGTCCCGGCCACATGTCGTAACCTGCCTTGGTAGAGATAAACAACTCGTCGCGGTATGGTCTGAAATCATCGTCCATCAGTCTTCCTAACGTTTCTTCTGCCGAGCCATACGCCGGACCATAGTTGTTGGCCAGGTCAAGATGTGTCACGCCATGGTCGAAGGCATACCGCACAATTTCCCTGCTACGTTCATAGGGATCTACGCTGCCGAAGTTATGCCACATACCTAACGACACTTTAGGCAACAGTATGCCACTGCGTCCACACCGTACATATTGCATGCCGTTGTCATATCGGTTTTTGTCTGCTTGATAATTCATCATTTAATTCCTAATTTCTAATTTTCCTATGAACTGTTTACTCTGCCAGAGCGAAGTCGAGCTGACGCTTTTCCAGGTTGGCTCGTGCCACCTTGATACGGATGGGATCGCCCAACTGGTATTTGTGGTGATGACGGCGGCCTACCAGACAGTAGTTTCGCTCGTCGAAGTCATAGTAGTCATCGTCCAGGTCGTGCATCGACACCATACCTTCACAGTGGTTCTCGTCAATCTCGCAGTAGATGCCATACGACTGGATACCACTGATATGTGCATCATATTCATTACCAATCTTGTCGGCCATGAACTCCACCATCTTATACTTGATGCTGTCGCGCTCGGCCTGCTGGGCTACCTGTTCCATGTCAGAGCAGTGTTCGCACAGTTCCTCGTATTTCTCCTGATTGGCCGACCGTGCACCGTCCTGATATTTTGTCAGCAGACGGTGTACCATGGTGTCAGGATAACGACGGATGGGGCTGGTAAAGTGCGTGTAGTAGTCGAAGGCCAGTCCGTAGTGTCCGATGTTGTGTGTCGAATACTTGGCTTTCATCATGGCCCGCAGGGCGACAGTCTCTATGAGTTTCTGCTCCTTCTTGCCCTGGCATGAGTCCATCAAGGCGTTGAGCGATTTCGAGATAGCGCCCTTCGTTCCTGCCGTTTTCATCTTATACCCGAACTTCACGACGAATTCACGCAGCGTCTCCAACTTCGTCGGGTCTGGCTGGTCATGGATACGATAGGGCAGTGTCTTGGCTTTCGTGCCCTTCTTCACCCTACCAATGCTTTCGGCCACGGTACGGTTAGCCAGCAGCATGAACTCCTCGATGAGCTGAGTCGCATCGTTCGACTTCTTAAAGTATGCCCGGACGGGCTTGCCCTTCTCGTCGATGTCGAAGTGCAGCTCCTCGCGGTCGAACTTCACGGCACCGCCCTTGAACCGGCGCTCGCGCAGTTTCTTGGCCAGTTTGTCGAGCGTCTGAAGCTCCTCGGCGTATGGATCCTCATGATTTTCATTTTTAATTTTTAATTTTTCACTTTCCAGAATCTCCTGCACCTCCTCATACGCGTACCTTCTATTACTCTTAATGACGGTATGGGCTATATGGTAGTCCTTGACGTTGGCGTCCTCGTCTAAAACGAAGATCACACTATAGCACAGTTTCTCCTCGTCAGGCCGCAGCGAGCAGATGAAGTTACACAGACGTTCGGGCAGCATGGGTATGGTGCGGTCTACCAGATAGACACTCGTGGCACGCTTCACAGCCTCCTTGTCAATGACCGAGCCTTCCTTGACGTAGTGTGACACGTCGGCGATATGCACACCGACCTCGTAGAGACCCCCACCATCTCCCCCTATTGAGGGGGAGTGCTTAGAGCCTCCCCTTGACAGGGGAGGTTGGAGGGGTCTTATTGACAGTGCATCGTCGAAGTCCTTGGCATCCTTGGGGTCTATGGTACATGTGAACACCTCGCGGAAGTCCTCGCGACGGGCTATCTCCTGCGGCGTGATGCCCGGGTCAATCTTCTCGGCAGCCTCCTCCACATGCTTCGGATATTTGTATGGCAGCCCATACTGTGCCAGGATGGCGTGCATCTCAACGTTATTGTCGCCCTCCCTGCCTAAGACGTCGATGACCTCTCCGACAATATTCTTCGAGTCTTTCGACGGCCACTGGGTGATTTTCACAACAGCCTTCTCACCATCCTTGCCACCCTTCAGTTTCTTCTTCGGAATCAGGATGTCGTGTACGAAAATGTTTCCCTCGGTCACCAGGAAGGCGTAGTCCTTCTCTACCTTCAACTTACCCACGGCCTGGTCGCGCTTGTGCGACAGGATTTCTATCACCATCGCCTCCTTGATGTGCTTCTCCCGACGGGCCATGAAGGTCACCTTCACACGGTCGCCATTCATGGCAAACAGCGAGTTGCGCTCACTGACGAACACCGGCGAGCCACCGTCGTCGGGCAGGAATGAGTTCTTGCCGTTGGCCTTACGGATAAAGGTACCCTCCTGCACTTGTGTCTTCTGGTTCAGCCGGTAGCCTTGATTGCCCACCTTCGACAGATAGTCGTCCCAAGCCATCTCGTCAATCACGTCAACGGCCAGCATCTTCGCAGGATGCGTCGACAACTTCAGACTGTTGAATATCTGCTTGAACGAGAATGTCTCGTTCGGGTTCTGCCGGAACAGCGTCTGCAACATCTCCATCAGGCGCTGCTTGTTCAGTCTTTTTCCACTCTTGTGCTTGCTCATAGGGGAAAATAAAATAGAAATTAGAAATTAAAACTTTGGGCAAAGATACGAAAAAATTAGGAATTAGGAATTAGGAATTAGGAATTTTTTTTTCGCGGGCAGTAAATTATCAATTATCAATTGTCAATTATCAATTATTTTTCGTATCTTTGCACCGTTTTCTAACTTATAGCCCTAAAAACAATGAAAATCAGAAACACATTAACTATTCTGCTAACCATGCTTTGGTTGACAGCTAATGCTCAGGACAACATTAACATGAAGTTTGGTAAACCTACCAAGGAAGAGCTACAGATGACCGTCTACGAAGCCGACCCCGATGCTGACGCCGTGGTGCTGTGCCGCCTGACCAGTGTCGAATATACGGTGCAGATGAAGGGCTATCTCGTAGACTACCACGAGAAGTTCCGCATCAAGGTACTCAAACCCCAGGGAGCGCGCTGTGCCAAGGTCACTATTCCCTACCACATCATTCCACAGGAGAAGTCCGGCATCCATGCCACGAAGTTCTCACTGCGTGCCGGCAACATCCAGATTGGCACCGTGGCCAACGACTTCTACGAGGAAGCCACCGGCTCCTTCACCGAGGACGCCATGGGCGTCTACACCAACGAGAGTGTCGAAGACCTGAAGGCCACCGCCTTCAATCTCGTCAATGGCAAGACCGTGAAGTCGCACTTCCGTGGCACCGTCACCAAGGAGCAGACCGCCGACGACACCTGGCAGGCCACCTTCACCATCCCCGACGTCCGCGAAGGCACCGTCATCGAGTACGAATACTGTCTGCACAGCCAGCTGTTCTACCAGCTGCACGACTGGTATGCCCAGTGCGACATCCCCGTAGCCTATGCCCGACTGGACATGGACATACCCGTCTACCTTATGTTCAACATCGAGGAACACGGCATCCAGCGACTCCAGTGCAGCTGCGTCACCGGCTCCATGCGCTACAAGCTCGAGAGCGACCCCCTCGCAGCCCCCGTACAAGTCAACACCAACCACTACACCTGCATTGGCCGCCAGCTGAAAGCCATGCCCAAGGATCCCTACGTCTGGAACGTCAACGACTACTGCGCCGGCATCACCGCCGAACTCAAGAGCTACAGCCTGCGCGGCACCCTCGCCATGGAGTACGCACAAACCTGGGAACAGATAGACCAGATGCTGCTCGACGATGACGACCTGGGCCGACAGCTCAACAACCATAGTCCGCTGCGCGATGAACTCCAGGCAGCCCGACTGACCGACATCACCAACGAGCGTGAGCGCGTGGCCGCCGTCTGCCAGCTAGTCATGAACCGCGTAACGTGGGACGGCACCTATCGGCTGTGGCCCGACGCCAGCAGCGCCATCCTCAAGCGCGGCACCGGTTCCAATGCCGACATCAACCTGCTCCTCATCCAGACCCTGCGCGACGCCGGCTACGACGCCTCACCCGTTGTCCTCAGGACCCGCGACCAGGGCAAGATGCCCTACCACTTCCCCTCCATCTGGAAGCTCAACACCTACGTCGTAGCCATACCCCTGTCGGGAGGCACCCAGTGCTACGTCGACGGCTCCTCGTCCACCGGCTACCTCAACGTGCTGCCCCCCGTGCTCCAGGTAGAGCGCGCCCGCCTCGTGGCCAAAGGCAAGAAGAGCCAGTGGGTGAACCTACAGAAAGTCACCCCTGCCAAGCAGACCACCGTCATCGACGCCACCCTCACCCCTGATGGCCAGCTCACCGGCACCCAGACCACCCTCCTCACCGGCAACCTCGCCACACCCCACAGCAGCAGCTTCACCCCCGAAGCCAAGACCGTAACGCCCGTCAGCCTCCAGGGCCAAGTCACCGACAGCAGCCTCCGCATCAACCTGCTGCCCCTGCTGCCGCTTCAGGACAATCCCTTCACCAGTCCCCAGCGCCTCATGCCCGTCGAGTACCCCTACACCCAGACCCGCCAAGTCATCATCAACATCACCCTGCCACAGGGCTACACCTTGCCGACACTGCCCGAGCCACTCGCTGCCACCACCCCCGACAAAGGCATCACCGGGCGCCAGGCCGTCTACCTCCGCGACGGGAAAGTGGAAGTACACTATCAGTTCAACGTCAACAAGGTGGTTCACGACAGCAAAAACTATGCTGCCATCCGCGACATGTATACCCTCTTTACCGACAAGGCACGCCACGAACTCCTGATAGAAAAGAAATAAGACCATGGAACAGTTGCTGCACTACTGCTGGAAACATAAGCTGTGGCCGATACACCCTTTGGAGACCACCGACGGCAGACCTGTGGAAGTCATCGACCCGGGCTTGCACAACCATCATGCCGGTCCTGACTTCTTCAATGCCAAGGTGAAGATCGGCACCACCATGTGGGTGGGCAACGTTGAGATTCACGACCGCTCCAGCCACTGGTACCAGCACGGCCATGACCACGATGCCAACTACGACAATGTCATCCTACACGTGGTAAGCGTTGCCGACCGCAATGTGCAGACCTCCCGAGGCGACTACGTCCCCCAACTATGCCTGACAGTGCCACACACTGTACAGGACAACTACAAGCAACTCATGCAGACTGACTCCTATCCACCTTGCTACCGCATCATTCCCAATCTGGCGCCACTCACCATCCATGCTTGGATGGCAGCCTTGCAAACCGAGCGGCTCGAACAGAAGACCATTGCCATCAAGCAGCGTGCCTGTCAGGCCGAGGGGTCGTGGGAAGCTGCCTACTTCACTACCCTAGCCCGCAACTACGGTTTCGGCATAAATGGCGACGCCTTCGATGAGTGGGCACACCATATTCCCCTGAGCGCTGTCGGCAAGCATCGCGACGACCTGTTCCAAATCGAAGCCATCTTCATGGGACAGGCCGGACTCTTGGAACTCCAGGCCGTTCCTGAGCGCTACCAGAAAGATGCCCTGAACGAAGGTTATTTTGCCAAACTGCGCAACGAATACCAGTATTTGGCCCATAAGTTCAGTCTGCAGCCGATGGACTACCACCATTGGCGTTTCCTGCGACTGCGTCCACAGAATTTTCCGCATATTCGCATCTCCCAGCTGGCCAACCTCTACCACCAGCGTCGTGCCGGACTGTCGCAACTCATCGAGTGTCGCGACATGGCAGGTCTTGCCGACTGCCTGAAGACGCAAGTGACCCCCTATTGGGAAACGCACTACACCTTTGGCTCCGAGAGTGTGCGCAATGCCAAGCACCTGTCGCCGTTCAGCATCAACCTACTTATCATCAACACCTGCGTGCCCCTGCTTTTTGCCTATGGCCGCCACACCTCACGTGAGGAACTGTGCGACCGAGCCTTTGACTTCCTCGAACAGTTGAAGGCCGAAAACAACCACATCATCCGCATGTGGCAGGAATGCGGGCTGCAGATTCGCTCTGCCGGCGACTCCCAAGCCCTCATCCAACTCAAAAAGGAATACTGCGACAAGAAGGACTGCTTGCGCTGCCGCATCGGTTACGAATATCTGCGCGCTTCGCGTTAATTGATAATTAATAATTGATAATGAGCAAATACATCTTTGAGACCCGCATGGAGGTACGCGACTACGAATGCGACATCGAGGGCATTGTCAACAATGCCAACTACCTCCATTACATTGAGCATACACGCCACCTGTTCCTGAAACAGTGCGGACTGTCGTTTGCCGACATGCACCTGCGAGGTATCGACGCCGTCGTGGCCCGCATGAATCTGCAATACAAGACACCCCTTCGCTGCGACGACGAGTTCATCTCGCGCCTGTGGCTCGAAAAGGACGGTATCAAGTACATCTTCCACCAAGACATCTTCCGCGCCTCCGACGAAGTCCTCTGCTTCCGCGGCGACATCACTCTCGTCTGCCTCGTCAACGGCCGCCTGAGCGATAGCGAAGCTTACGATGACGCCTTTGCACCCTACCTCAACCCACCAACACTCTATAACGCATGACGACCGACAGCGACCTCTACTACACCATTGCCCTGACGCGCCTCACGGGTATCAGCCAGCCCATGGCTCTACAGCTCTACCAGACGTTGGGCAGCAGCTTGACCATCTATGAACACCGTAACGACATCGGCGACGTCATTCCTGATGCCACGCCACGTCTTCGCGAGGCCATACGCCACTGGGACGATGCCCTGAGCCGCGCCGCAGTCGAGATGGAGTTCATCACAAAGAACGCCATCAATGCCCTGACGCTCAACGATGCTGACTATCCACAACGCCTCCGCGACTGTCCAGACGCCCCCGTCGTCATCTATTACAAAGGTAATGCCGACCTCAACCAGCGCTACATTCTCAACATCGTCGGTACGCGCCACTGCACCACTTATGGTCAGGACCTGGCACGCACCTTTCTCAGCGACCTGCACCGACTGTGTCCACAGGTTCTCGTCGTCAGCGGTTTGGCCTATGGTATCGACATCTGCGCCCACCGCAACGCCCTACAGCAGGGCTATGAAACCGTAGGCGTGCTGGCTCACGGACTTGACCAAATCTATCCTTATCGCCATCGTGACACGGCAGCCGAGATGGTACGCCACGGTGGTGTACTAACTGAATACATTAGCCAAACAGAGGCTCTGCCCAACAATTTCCGGCAGCGCAACCGCATCGTGGCAGGCCTCTCCGACGCCACTATCCTTGTCGAGAGTGCTATTAAGGGGGGCGGACTCATCACCTGCCGTATTGCTCAGGAATATGGTCGCGATGTCTTTGCCTTCCCTGGGGCTATAGGCATGCCGTACAGCGAGGGCTGTAACTTCATGATACGCAACAACACGGCAGCCCTCATTACCTCCGCTGCCGACTTCATCGAGGCTATGAGATGGCAGACCGTTACCAACCGTACCGACGTTGTTGAGCGCCAGCTCTTTCCTGACCTCACTCCTGAAGAGCAACAAGTCGTCGATCTACTTCAGCAAACCAACGACCTGCAACTGAATATCATCAGTGTCAAGACCAATATCCCCATTGGCCAACTCACCGCCCTTTTGTTCCAACTCGAGATGAAAGGTATCATAAAACCTATGGCTGGCGGTACTTACCACCTCTTGGCATAGTCCTTTAACGCAGATTTTGTATTCTCATTCCGTTCCGGTAATCAGTAGGCGTCTGCCCCGTGCTTTGCCTGAAACAGCGGCTGAAATACTTAGGGTCGGTAAAGCCACAGGCGTAGGCTATGTCAGCCACATTCTTGTCGGCTTGCCCTAATAGTAGTTGGCAGGCGTGTTTGATGCGTGCCTCGCGCAACAGGTCTTGTGGTGTGATGCCCATCGCCTGTTTCAGTTTGCGCTGCAAACCAGAACGGCTGGTGGCGGCAGCCTGCGCCATATCACCCACCGTGGCATCGCTGTTCGACAAGTTCTCCTCAATGAACTTCATCACACGCTGCAACATCGGATCCAACTCCGTCACAGGTTGCGCTGCCGCTTGGCTGTCGTCAGCACCGGGCACGTCATGAAGCTCTTGCTTTTTCGAATCCTCCAATAATGCCAGGTAAGCCTCCAGCGTTTCGTGTTGCTTTCGTTTGATGCGCCTTATATATAATAAGGTATAGAGGACGATTGCCAGTATGGCGATGGTTATCAGCAGCATTGTCAGACGGCCTAACGTCGATTCCCAGAAGGTTGGTTGCACAACAATAGTGAGGTGGTGTGCATACGGCTGCCACTCACCATCGGCATTCGTCGAGCGTACCTCTAATTGGTAGGTGCCTGGCTCCAGGTCGAGCAGCGTGGCCGTGCGGTCGTGACCGATATAATTCTCCGTCCCATCAGGCAGCAGACGGAAGGCATAGCTGATACGGTCTGAGGCGTTGAAGTCAAGGGCAGCAAAGCGCACGGTAAGACTGCGCTCGTGGGGCTGAAGTACGATAGAATCGGCCATTTCAACAGCATAATGACTGTCACTGCCCTGTATGGAGACGCTGGTAAACACCATTTGCGGCATAGCGCTGCTGGAGGTCATCTGCTCCATCGTCGTGAAGAAGGCTCCGTCAGTCAGTCCGAAGAGCCAGCGGTCATTGCCCAACGCCAACGGATGAGCCTCGCTGAAACGGTATTCGCCCTGGAAGCAGCGTGCATCGAGGACCCTGTTATGTGCTTTATCGCCAAACAGCGTGATGAGGTGGCTACCCACAGCCATCAGCTGGTTGTCGTTCAAGACACTCAGCGACTGTACGATATCGTTTGATTCTGCCTGAAAGTCATCCTTGAAATGGTGGAAGTCCAGTTCCTTAGCCAAGAGGTCGGTACTCACTATCTGGTTGACACCGCCACTCTCTGTGCTGACGAACAACTGTCCGTGGCTATCTTGTACAATGTCCATCGTGGCACTACAGCTAAGGCTGCTGGCTCTTTCGCTGTCACGCTGATGTAGGCGGAACGTCATCCGGTCGGCATCGCGTTCCAGTCGGGCTACCATCAGACCACTGCCCGTAGCTGCCAGCCACACATTGTCCTTGGTGATAAAGATATAGCGCACACGCCGTCCTTCCTCTTTCGGGTATTGTCTGGGGGTCAGGAAACGGGGATGCTCATCGGTGGCATTGTCGGTATAGACTACTCCCCCCCCTAACATGGCTATCCACAGCCGCCCGAAGACATCCTCTGTGATGTGATAGACATCGGGCATGGGAATATTGGTGAAATGGTCTATTTTGTATGAGTCGGCACCCATAGGACGCAACCGGTAGAGTCCGTTAGGCTTGGTTCCCAGCCACAGCGTGCCGTCCTTGGTTTCGTGCATGCAATAAACGGCAGCACCCAGACAGGTATAGTTTGAATGTATGTGTCCGTCAGTCCCCACATAGCCCAACAGCCTGTCGTCACTACGACTATATATCCGTAAGGCCCCATCACCTTTCGTTGACACGAAGTAATGCCCTTGGCTGTCGGCAAACAAACACTTGACGTCACCTTTCGACTGAATGTCGAGCCGCTTGGTACGTTGCTGGTCGGTACAGAACTTATAGATGTTGGCCAAGTCGAGTACCCAGAAGTTGCCTTGTTGGTCTTTCATGCCAAAGGTCAGTGTATTGAACGTCACCGGTAAGGGATAGACGACATCCCGATGGGTGTCAAGGTGGCGGTAGGTCAGTGTGCCGTCGTTGTGCAGCGTCCACTCGGTTTGATAATTGTCCGTCCACGTCATGTCCTGACCTCTCAACAACGAGCGGCTCTGGCGGTGTTTGAACATAAGCTCTGAAGCCTGCTGCCTTTCCTTGGCCGTCAGGTCACGGAAGCGGTAGCTCTTGAGGTCGAACATATAGTAATCGTCGTCCACCTGACACAAAATCTGCTGATCAGGTAACAGGCTGATGTTACGGATGCGGTCTGTAGGCATGTGACAACCGTCACCCACAGCAGGCTTGAAGGTCTGGAATTCGTAGCCGTCGTAGCGACACAGGCCGTTCCACGTGGCAAACCACATGAATCCCCGCTCGTCCTGCAACAGCTGTGTGACGTGCGACGACGACACCCCGTTGGCCTCGTCGTACTTTATCACGCTGCATAGTGGTTGGCTTTCTGCGGTCAGCCATCCTACGGTCAGTAGTATCAGAATCAGTAACTTCTTCATGCTTTTACCCTGCAAAGATAAGGAATAAATCGTTATTTTGCAACAATTGATGCGTTTTTCCACACAAATGATGCATATTTCACCCCATTTCACCCTTAATTGTGCGTACCTTTGCAGCCAGAAACTTCAATTACCTATTAATAACATTTTCAAACAAACTACAAATGAAGACAAAACTTTATGTTTTAATGGCCTTGGTGCTGCTGCTCTGTTCGTTGGGTGTCAGCGCCAAGAAGGTGCACACGCTGGGCGACTCCACGATGGCACCTTACGACGAGTCTGCCACCAACACACGTGGTTGGGGAATGTACTTCGGTAACTTCCTCACCAACGGGTGGACCAGCGTCAACTACGCCAAGGGCGGACGTGACTCCCGCGGCGGCTACAACGAACTGTGGCAGAATGCCAAGAACAATGTGGAACAGGGTGACTATGTGCTCATCCAGTTTGCCCACAACGACGGCAAGTACAATGGTGTGGACAACCTGGAACTGCAGGCTTACTACACGGACAAGGGCGACGCGACAAATGCGGCTGCCGTGCAGAGTGACGGACGTGGCACTACCCCTTCAACTACGTACAAGGCGTGCCTGAAGCAGATTATCGATGCAGTCAAGGCCAAAGGTGCTACACCCATCCTCGTTTCTGCCGTGTGCCGTTGCTACTTTAGCAGCGACAACAAAATTACACGCCCTGGCCGTCACGACCTGGGCAACAAGTATGACGCTATCGTCGACGGCGTACTTCAGACGAACCTAAGCGTAGCTGCCGACAACCATACGATGGATTACAGCTACCAGATGCAACAACTGGCAACGGAAGAGAATGTGGCATTTATCGACATGACAACGGCTACGAAGGACCTCTACGAGAGCTACGGCACCTACGACAAGTGCTATGCCGCCTTGTTCGACAAGGGTGCTGAGACCGACAATACCCACTACAACCTGACGGGTGCCTTGATGGCAGCCCGCCTGTGTGCACAGCTCATGAAGCAGCAGGGTATCCTAGCCGATGCCATCGAGATTCCTACCGACCTTTCCATCACGCCTGCGACAGCTGACATGGGTGATGTGTATCTCGGACTGTCGGCCACCAAGGAGCTGACCCTGACCGGTCTAGGACTGGAACCGGCTGCGGGAACTATTCTTATTACGCCCTCTGAGGGCATACTGCTGTCGGTAGACAGGCAGAACTGGCAGAACACGCTGGAAGTGAGCTACGAGAGTGGCACAGTGATCAAAACCTTCTATGCCAAGGTGGCTGCTACGGCTACTGGTGTTTTCAATGGCACGGTGACAGCCACGATAGGTAGCAAGTCGGCCGTGGCCAATGTGACGATGAATGCTGTGGAATTGGGCGGCGGCGACCCATTTTCCGTCACTTGGGCGCTGACGGCCAATGACAAATCCGTTGTCATTGGTAATGCCACGGCTGCTGATGCCAAAGTGGAAGGTATGGTGAAATATGGCAACAACAGCCAGAAGGGCCTGATGGTGAGTACCAGCGAAAGCGGCACCTGGGTAAAGGCCGAGGATGACTCGCCCAACCAGTATGTGCAGTTCACTGTGACGGCACCTGACGGTCAGAAGCTCGACGTCAACCACATCGCTATGAAGGTTGGCGCACAGGGTGGCGGTGGCATGCGCTGTCACGTGTACTACTCTACCGACGGCTTCGTCACCCGTACCACTATCTACTCACCGGCGTCTATGGCCAGTGGTGTGATGAACGAGGTGGATGCGACGCCTGTCATCAAACTGGAAGAGGGCGACCAGTTGCAGATTCGGATCTATCCCTGGTACACCAGCAATGCTACAGGTAAGTGGCTGTGCATCTCTGACGTCGTAGTGGAAGGCCAGTCGAAGGATGCCGCCGGCGTGAACATCCCAGGTACAATTACCTATACGCTCGACAAGGGCGGACTGAATCAAGGCAACGATGCCGTCTTTGACCCTGAAACTTTGAGTGCAGGCTTTGCCGGCAAGGTTTGGACGGCAGGTAGCGCTCTTACTGTAGAAGGCACCAGCAACTATCGTGGTGCCTCTGGTGAGGCCAACATCCCCCAGACCAGCATCGTCAACAACACAAACAGTTCGCTGTCATCTACAGCTGGAGCCGACAACACACTGACTCTGACCTTCACTCCTGAGGAGGGATTCAGCTTTGTGCCCTCAAGGGTGAGTTTCCAGGCTGCACGCTATGGTACTGACAGTGGTAACATCAGTGCTTCTGTTGCAGCAGGTACAACCTCTGTCGACTTGGTCACCAACCAAGGCGTCAACCGTGACGGCAAAAGTCTGACGGTTGCTTCGTTTTCCGAAGAAGTGAGTGGTATTACTGCTACGGCAGACGCGCCGATGAAGGTGAATTTCTCGTTCTTAACACTGGGTAAGGGCAAGACCATGGGCCTCTCTAATGTCGTCATTGAGGGATCACTTGTCGGTGCCGCACAGCAGGTAACGAAATATGCGCTGTACACGCAGGTGCTGCCGTCGGCTGAGGCAGGAAGCATCAGCCGTGATCCTGACATGGAAACCTATAAAGAAGGTACGCAGGTGACGCTGACGGCCACCAAGAACTTCGGCTATCGCTTCAAGGAATGGCAGGACGCCACGGGTGACGTGGTCGCTACTGAGGCTCAGACAACGGTGACGATGGATGGCGAGAAGACCATGAAGGCCGTCTTTGAAGCCGTTCCCGTCTATACCGTCAGCACGCTGACAACCAACGATGCTGAGCGTGACGGTCTGGGCGGCATCACGCTGACTCCCAACGACCATGCCGGAAAGTACGAAGCCGGCACGGTGATTACCGCTACGGCCAACGAGTCGAAAATCATCAAGTTCCTCTCGTGGACTGACGAGAACGAGAATGCCAATGCCGGCAAGGAGCGCACGGTGACTATCAACAGTGACATGACGCTGACGGCCAACTACGAGGTGCAGGACTTCATCGCCGTGTTCGACGCCAGCAAGACGGCAGCCTATGCCACTCAGGGGTCGTATCCCTTTGCTGCCGACCTGACATGGGATGCTAACCGCAATGCCAAGGTGAGTGTCGTGAAGCAGAGCGACGGCTCGCTGGTGACGGGTACCAACAGCACACCGGTGGTACGCAACCGTGCCAATAGCGGCGTACTGACTACGCTGAGCGGCGTGTTCCAGAACGGCTACAATACTGCCGAGATTGCCTGGCAGTACCAGTTCTCTACCGTAGGCTTCACCAGTGCCACCTTCACAGCTGACATGGCTGCGAAGAATGCCGCCACCAAGAACTGGAAGGCGCAGGTGTCTACCGACGGACAGACCTTTACGGCTCTGGGTGAGGCATGGACGGTGACGACCAACACGCTGACACCGCTGTCGTTCACCCTGCCTGCCGAGGCCATCGGCAAGGAGACGGTGTACGTCCGCATCATGGGTACTGGCGACGAGCTGTTGTCAACAACCTACGCCTTCGATGCCGGCACATCGGCAGAAGGGCTGAACTATACCAGCCATTCAGAGAGTCAGGTGGGTAACGTCTACGTGCTGGGCGAGGCCGTTGTGGAAGCTGACGAGACGGCACCCATCGTGACAGGTACCGTTCCTGCCAACAATGCCACAGGTGTCAGCGCCACAGGCAAGATTACCATCTCGTTCGATGAGCGCATCGAGAGTGCCAACAGCAACGACATGGCCACGCTGACTGCGCTCAACGGCTCACCCGTTGAGTTGACTCCCACCTGGAGCAGCCGCTCGGTCAGCTTCGACTACAGCCAGCTGGACTACGGCACACAATACACGTTCCAGATGCCTGCTAACTACGTGCAGGACAAATCGGGCAACAAGTATGCCCAGCCCGTGACCATCAGCTTCACCACCATGCAGCGTCCCGTCGTGGCAAAGGGCCAGTACGATGCAGTGGTCTCGACAGCTGCAGAACTGAAGACTGCCATCGATGCTGCCAACAGCCGCAGCGACAAGTCGACACGCTACCGCATCTTCCTGAAGAAGGGTGAATACAAGCTGCCTACCGGTGCCACGAAGCACTTCGTCCATCAGAATGGCGACAAGACCACAACCTATTGGGAAGGCGACCTGCCAGACCCCATCACTTACATCACCGCCGGCAACATCTCATTTATCGGTGAAGACCGCGACGCTACCATCATCACACAGGACATCAGCAACGATGCCGACATGCTGTTCACCGGACAGTTCGGCCAGGCTCATAAGTACGAGCAGATAGGCTACAGCGATGTGCTGCAGCTGTCGGGCGAAGGCACCTACTTCCAGGATGTCACCGTGAAGAGTGGCATCAACGACGCACTGGGCCGTAACCTGGCCATTCAGGACCGTGGCACGAAGACCATCTACAAGAACGTGGTGCTCTACGGCTATCAGGACACGTGGACCAGCAACAACCAGAACGGACTCTACTACTTCGAGGACGGTGCCGTTCGCGGACGTACCGATTACCTGTGTGGCAGCGGCGATGCCTACTTCCAGCATCTGGAGCTGCGTCAGGTGAAAAGCGGCTATGCTGCCGTACCCCTGAAAATGAAGTCGGTGGGATGGGTGTTCAACGAGTGTACCATCAATGGCGACGGCGACGGTGTCAACGGCACCTATACGCTGGGACGTCCCTGGGGACAGGGTACGTGTACGGCCGTCTTCATCAACACCAGGATGAACGTTCAGCCCACCAACGAGGGATGGAGTGAGATGAGCGGCGGATGGCCCGAGCGCTTTGCCGAGTATAACTCGATGAGTGCCACAGGCAATGCCATCGACCTCAGCGGACGTAAGACCGTCTTTGCCGAGACTCATCAGAACAATCCCATACTCTCTGCCGAAGAGGCTGCCGACTACAGCAGCATGTCGGCCATGTTTGGCGACTGGCAGCCCACGCTGGCCACCGAACAGGCTCCCGTACCCGTCAACGTACAGGCCAACGGCATGACGCTGACTTGGGATGACAGCGACTATGCCCTGCTGTGGGCTGTATGCAAGGACGGCGAGGTCGTCGACTTCACTACCGAGGCCGCCTATACGGCTACCGAGGCTGGCACCTATAGCGTCCGTGCTGCCAACGAGATGGGTGGACTGAGCGAGGCGTCGGAAACTGTGACTGTAGGAAACATGGTAGTCATCACACCCGCCAAGCAGTACACGACCTACGTGACCACTACGGCACTCGACTTCTCGAATGTCATCGGTCTGAAGGCTTACATCGCCACCAGCACCACCAGCACGTCCGTGAAGCTGACCGAGGTGGGTGCCGTACCAGCCCAGACACCGTTGGTACTGATGGCCGAACAGGCCGACAACAGCTATAGCGTTCCCACCACCACATCGGCAGCAGCCGTTCAGGGCAACCTGCTCAAGGCTGGTGATGGCACAACGGAAATCGGTGGTACAAGCCGCTACGACTATGTGCTGAAAGACGGTAAGTTCAAGCGTGCCGACGTAGGAACCTGCGACGTTGGCAAGGCTTACCTCCACCTGGAGAGTGCACCTGCTGCTGAGCTGGTGCTCGACTTCGGCGGGGCCACGTCGCTTCGCGAAATTAGGAATGAGAAATTAGAAATGAGGAATGCCGAAGTCTATAACCTCAGTGGTCAGCGTGTGGATCAGCCCACAAAGGGTCTGTATATCGTGAATGGTAAAATGGTTATCATCAAATAAGATATCGCTATGAAGAAACAGTATATGATTCCAAAGTTGGAGGTTGTCAAGATAGGCGTTCAGCCACTTTTGGCCGGTTCACCCACTATTGGCCTTGTCGACGACGGCACACTCATACCGCCGGGTGGGTCCGACGCACCAAGCCTAGTCATACCCGAGGAGTTGCTAGAAATACAATTATTAGAATTCTTTGAATAGTGCTCAAAAACTTAGCCCCCGTCATAACGACGAGGGCTATGTTTTACTTTGCACTCAGAATTGAAAAGAAAAACAATTTTCCTTTTGTATTTCACTCGTTTTTTCGTAACTTTGCCATCTACGATAGCGAAATTACTCCGTCTCGGCAAAAAAAAGAATGAATTCTTTTGTTTTGCTCTCGACTTTTCGTAACTTTGCCAGCGGAAAAGAATAGAGACAAATGACGAACGAAGATTTTGACATACGACAAGAGCAGATGAGCACCAGCGAGAAGGAGTTCGAGAACGCCCTGAGACCGCTGTCGTTCAACGACTTCAGCGGACAACAACAGGTGGTGGAGAACCTAGAGGTGTTTGTCGAAGCTGCCAAATACCGTGGTGAGCCACTCGACCACGTACTGCTACACGGCCCTCCTGGACTGGGTAAGACAACGTTATCGAACATCATCGCCAATGAATTGGGCGTAGGTTTCAAGATTACTAGCGGTCCCGTGCTTGACAAGCCGGGCGATTTGGCTGGCATCCTGACGTCGCTGGAAAAGAATGACGTGCTGTTTATCGACGAGATCCATCGTCTCTCACCCATCGTCGAGGAATATCTCTACTCGGCCATGGAGGACTACCGCATCGACATCATGATTGACAAAGGACCATCGGCACGTAGCATTCAGATTGATCTAAACCCGTTTACGCTGGTGGGAGCCACCACGCGCAGCGGTCTGCTGACAGCACCGCTCCGTGCACGTTTCGGCATCAACATGCACCTTCAATACTACGAACCACAGACACTACAGCGCATCATTGAGCGTTCGGCAGGCATCCTGCGCGTACCGATTACCACTGATGCATCGGGCGAGATAGCCCGCCGCAGTCGTGGTACGCCCCGTATCGCCAATGCTCTGCTGCGCCGGGTACGCGACTTTGCACAGGTGAAGGGTACGGGACGCATCGACTCCGATATCACGAAAATCGCCCTGAAAGCGCTGAATATCGACCAGTACGGACTCGACGAAATAGACAACCGCATCCTACTGACCATCATTGACAAGTTCAAGGGAGGTCCCGTGGGAATCACTACCATCGCTACGGCAGTCGGTGAAGATAGTGGCACGCTGGAAGAAGTTTACGAACCCTTCCTCATCATGGAGGGCTTCATCAAGCGAACACCACGTGGCCGCATGGTGACGGAACTGGCCTACAAGCACTTCGGCCGCAACCCCTACTCAGGCAACATCATGGAACCGACACTCTTCGAGTAAGTGACTTTGCCCCCTAAGTTAGGGGGTGGGGGGTCTGAACAAGGAGTATAAACTTTATGCATATAATATATGGAAGAGAATATTATTACAAATGTTGGTCGTTCAGACCCCCACCCCCCTAACTTAGGGGGCTTAAAAGTAGGAATATTCGTGGGGAGCTTCAACCCCTTTACAGTGGGGCATGATTCTATCGTGACCAGAGCCTTGCCACTGTTCGACCGGCTGGTCATTGGCGTCGTAGGCGACCAGGTACATAAACCAGACATGCCATCGGCTGAAGAGCGCATCAAGACCATTGCCGACCTCTATGCCGACGAACCGCGCATCGAGGTAAAACCTTACTACGGGCTGGCAGTAGACTTTGCACGTGCAGAAAACGCCCATTTCATCGTGAAAGGCGTACGTAACATCAAGGACTTTGAGTACGAGCGCGACCAGGCCGACATCAACCGCCAACTCAGCGGTATCGAGACCATTCTACTCTATTCCGAGCCACAATTATCAGCCATTTCATCGACAATGGTGCGCGAATTACAACACTTCGGTGTAGACGTAAGCGCGTTTCTTCCTAAAAAAAATAATAGCAGCGAACAGCATCAGACTTTTTCGGACAGTCTGTATTTATCCGTTACACGAAAATAAAACGAAATGATTACCTATACTGCAGAAAACGTTAAGTTCCCCAACATCAAACGACGCGAGACGTCGGCTTGGATTCGTCGCGTAGCCCAAACCTACGACAAGAAAGTTGGCGAAGTAGGCTACTTGTTCTGTGACGACGAACACATCCTCAGTGTCAACCGCGAATACCTGGGTCACGACTACTACACCGACATCATCACCTTCGACTACGACGAAGGCGAAACCATCAATGGCGACCTGGTCATCTCGTTAGACACCGTTCGCTCGAACGCCGAGCTGTTTAAGAAGGACTATGACGAGGAACTGCACCGCGTCATCATCCACGGCATACTGCACCTCTGCGGCCTCAACGACAAAGGCCCTGGGGAACGTGAACAGATGGAAGCCGCAGAAAATAAAGCGTTAGCCCTGCGCTAACAATTCCTCTATTTCGTCAAGACTGGAGGCCACCTGAATATAGTCACGCCAATTGCCACGAATCATACCTTTAGTCTGTAGGTCGTCCAACATCTGGATGACACCATCCCAAAAACCTTTCATATTATAGAGTATCACACGCTTCTGGTGGTAACCAATAGTTGCCGACGCTGCTATGGTGAATATCTCGTCGATAGTACCAATACCACCCGGCAGGGCGATGAATGCGTCGCTACGGTCGAGCATCAGTTGTTTACGATCAGTAAGGTCGTCACATAGGATTTCGACATCCACATAATCGGATATCCTGCCAGACCTCTCGACAATACGCGGAATGACGCCGATGGTAGTGCCACCGGATTCGCGAACGGCCTTGCCTACACACTCCATGAGTCCCTGATTGACTCCTCCGAAGACCAACGTATGGCCTTTTTCAGCCATCCAACGTCCCAATGCTTCCGTGCTGACAAAGAAGTCCGGGTCAATCTGCTGGTTAGCAGAACAAAATACACATATCTGCATTGCTATTCCTCAAGAAAAAAGGGCTCACCTTGACAGGGAGCCCCTTCTGATTTTTTTACAAACTGGATTATTTATTGACAGCTTCTGCAAGCTCAGCACCAGCCTTGAACTTAGCAACCTTCTTAGCAGCAATCTTAATCTTCTGCTTGGTTGCAGGATTGATACCCTCACGAGCAGGCTTCTCAGAAATAGCGAATGTTCCGAAGCCAACGAGCTGTACCTTATCACCAGCTACGAGAGCGCCCTTAATAGCATCTACTGTGGCATCAAGTGCCTTCTTTGCATCAACTTTGGTCAGACCAGCACCAGCTGCAATCTTCTCAATCAATTCAGTTTTGTTCATAATTTTGTTGTTTTAAAATAAAATATAAATAGTTAGGAAATAATTCTGACGCAAATATAAGTTAAAGAATTTAGAAAACAAACAAAAAATGGAAAAAAATGACTTTTTTGGTAAAAAAAAGTGTGTAAAGGTCTGTTTTTGTGCTTGAAAAGAGATATTTTTCGTAATTTTGCATGCGAAATGCAGTTTTTGCGGCTGCTAGTGAAGTAAATTGTCAAATAGTTAATAATCAAATAGTACAATACTCAGATGAACAATATGCAACCCATGACCAAGAACCTGTTGGTCGTCAATTTCCTGGCGTTCATTGCAACGTGGGTGTTGGAGTTGAGAGGTATTGACTTAGCGTCACTCTTGGGCCTACATTTTTTCTTGGCCAGCGACTTTCATATCTATCAGTTTGTCACCTATATGTTTTTACACGGTGGCCTGACACACATCTTCTTCAATATGTTTGCTTTATGGATGTTCGGAAATGTCATAGAGCAGGTATGGGGACCGAAGAAATTCCTTTTTTATTACATTTGCTGCGGTATCGGCGCCGGTTTGGTACAAGAGATCGTACAATATGCTAACTACATGTATGAAGGCATTGCCGCCTACCAGTATGTGAATGCCGGTGGCGTACAAATGTCTACCGATGCATATATCAACCTGTGGACAACTATTGGTGCTTCAGGAGCCGTATACGGCATACTGCTGGCTTTCGGCATGATATTCCCCAACGAGCGCCTGTTCATTATTCCCTTCCCTTTCCCCATCAAGGCCAAATGGCTCATCATCGGATATATTGCTATCGAGTTGTTCTCGGCCATGAGTACGCCCGGTGATGGCGTGGCTCACATGGCACACCTCGGTGGCATGCTTTTCGGTTGGATTTTAATACGCTACTGGCGCAATCATCCTGATTCCAGTCAGCGTTTTGGACGCAGCAACGGCATGGAGTTCTTCGACAACATGAAGCGTAAGTTTGACGAGCACCGCACCAGACAAACTGAGCACCATACTGGCTGGCAAGAGAATCCGAAGCACGAGACCGACGAGGAGTATAATGCCCGTCAGCATCGCAACCAAGAAGAGATTGACGCGATTCTCGACAAGATTCGCATGAGCGGTTACGACAGTCTGACGAAGGAAGAGAAGCAGAAGTTGTTTGACCAAAGCAACAGAAAGTAAAAAAGGGAGAGTGGGCAATGAACAAATTGCTTCCGCTTAGGAAGAAAACCAAAGAATGCTAAAGAGACTGAAAAAGCTGACGATTCAAATGATTGCTGGAGCCAACGTGGCCACAGTCATTGTCATGCTGCTTATAGGATATAGCGACAGATTATATCCTGCCGATCATCCTATGTTGTCGACAGTAGGCTTGACATTCCCCATCTTCCTCTTGCTGAACATGATCTTCCTGGTGTTCTGGGTTCTCTTCAAGTGGAAAATGATATGGATTCCCGTTATGGGCTATCTCCTCGCGTACGTACCTATTAATATATATATCCCTATTAATGTCAGCAAGGATGTACCAGACGGAGCTATCAAGATTATCTCGTACAATATTTGTGCCTATGGTGGCAACTACAAGTACGACGACGCCTTCGGCAAGTTTCTGAGCTATTTGGCAGAGCAGAAACCAGATATCATCTGTCTACAGGAGGATGTTGATGCAAAACACAAGATTTCTTATGAGGAATACGCCAAACAAGGTTTTACATACAATGACACGCTGGTGATTTGCAAGAAGGCTACCAGCTTCAATGCTGTGGGCATTCACACCCGCTTCCCCATCTTGAAACGCGAACGTATCGACTATCCGTCGGAATCTAACGGCAGCGCAGCCTGGTGGCTCAATGTCGAAGGCGACACGATTATTATCGTCAACAACCACTTCGAGAGCTGCCACCTGAACAAAAGCGACCGCAGGCAATACAAACAGATATTGAAAGGCGAGGTGCCACGCGACTCCGTACGTGCCGAGTCAGAAGTATTACTCATAAAACTAGCCGAAGCCAATGCCAAACGGTGTGGTCAGATTGATGCCGTACTCCGCTATGTCGAAGAGCACAGCCAGTACCCGATAGTGGTGTGCGGTGACTTCAATGACAACCCCATTTCTTACTCCCGTCATCGCATGGCCGATAGACTGAAAGACGCTTTCGTGAAGACTGGTCGCGGACTCGGTTTGTCATATAATCAGAAAGCTTTTAGCTTCCGGATTGACCACCTTTTCTGTTCTGAAACCATAGAACCCTATAATTGCGAAATTGATGCCGAAATGGACGCAAGTGACCATAATCCGCTCATTTGTTGGCTGAAAATCATGCCAAAACGCTAAAAAATGAACGAAAATTGCTAATAAATTTCGCCATGTGAAGAAAAAACCGTATATTTGCAGGCTTAAAATGCAGAAATATAAATTATAATCATCAAATAACAACAATGCAAAACAAAGGAATTGTAAAATTTATTGCACTCGTTCTGATACTCGTGTGCTGCTTCTACCTCTCCTTCTCGTTTGTGACGCGCTACCACGAAAACAAGGCAGCCGCCATGGGTGAGGAAGCTGGTCAGGAGTACCTCGATTCCATCATGAACGAGAAAGTGTACTGCGGCATTTATTCATTTAAGCAGTGCCGTGAGATGGAGATTGGCCTGGGTCTTGACCTGAAGGGCGGTATGAACGTGATTCTTGAGGTGTCAGTACCTGACGTTGTCGACGTGCTGGCTGACCACAAGACTGATGCTGCCTATAAGAAGTCGATGGAGCAGGCAAAGAAAGAAGAAGAGACCAGTCAGGACGACTTTATCTCTTTGTTCATCAAGTATTGGAAACAGAATGCCAACGGCCGTCCTCTGGCAGCCATCTTCGCCACTCAGCAGATGAAGGGCAAGGTAAGCACCAACTCTACTGATTCGGAGGTGGAGAGTGCCATCCGTGCAGAGGTGCAGTCGGCTGTCGACAACTCGTTCAACGTAGTTCGCAACCGTATCGATAAGTTCGGTGTTGTTCAGCCTAACATCCAGAAACTGGAGGGTCAGTCAGGCCGTATCATGGTTGAGATGCCTGGTATCAAGGAACCCGAACGCGTTCGTAAACTCCTGCAGGGCTCGGCTAACCTGGAGTTCTGGGAGACCTATAACTCACAGGAGATTTATCCCCTGCTGGCTCAACTGAACCAGAAATATGCTGTCCTGGGTGGCGATGCTGCTGCTGCCGCAGATACCACTGCTACTGAGGCTGTTGCCGATACCACTGCTGTGGCTGAGGCTGCTGCCGACACCACTAAGGCTGCTGCCACCGACCTCGCAGCCAAACTGGCTAAGAAGGACGACAAGATTAAGGATGCTAAGGCCAAGGCTGACGCTTTGAAGCAGAACCCGCTGTTCGCCGTCTTCCAGCCCGTTCCCCAGGGACTGGCTATCGTCGGTTATGCCAACGCCCGCGATACTGCTGACGTCAACAAGGTCATCTACTCTGAGATTGCTGCCACTGTGCTGCCTGCCGAGTGTAAGCTGCGCTGGGGTGCCAAACCCGAGGACTTTGGTGGCGAGAATACCAAGGGTGATGTCTTCGCCCTGTATGCTCTGAAGATTACCGAGCCCAACGGTCGTGCTCCGCTGGAGGGTGATGTTATCACCTCCTCCAAGGACGACTTCGACCAGATGGGTCATCCCTCTGTATCAATGCAGATGAACTCTGACGGCGCACGCCGTTGGAGCCAGATTACGAAGCAGAACATCGGTCGTGGTGTAGCTATCGTGCTCGACGACGCTGTCTACTCTGCTCCCCGTATCCTGACCCAGATTGATGGTGGTAACTCACAGATCACCGGTAACTTCACCATCGAGGACACCAAGGACTTGGCTAATACGCTGAACTCTGGTAAGATGCCGGCTCCTACCCGCATCGTACAGGAAGAGGTCGTAGGTCCGTCACTGGGTGCACAGTCCATCAAGCAAGGTGTCATCTCGTTTATCGTAGCCTTCGTGCTGCTGATGATCTACATGATCATGCTGTACGGCTTCATCCCGGGTATCCTCTCAGATATCGCCCTGCTGTTCAACCTGTTCTTCACGCTGGGTATTCTGACTTCGTTCCAGGCCGCACTGACTATGCCTGGTATTGCCGGTATCGTGCTGACCTTAGGTACTGCCGTGGATGCTAACGTGCTTATCTACGAGCGTATCAAGGAAGAGCTGAAGCACGGTCTGGGCATGAAGGAAGCCCTCAATAAGGGTTACTCTAACGCCTTCTCGGCTATCTTCGACTCGAACGTCACTTCTCTGATTACCGGTTTCATCCTGCTGTTCTTCGGTACAGGTCCTGTCAAGGGCTTCGCCACCACTTGGATCATCGGTATCTTCTGCTCATTCTTCACCGCAGTGTTCCTGACCCGTCTGGTTTACGAGAACCGCCTGAAGAAGGACAAGTGGCTCGACCTCACCTTCGTGACTGGCTACTCCAAGAACCTGATGCAGAATGCCAAGTACAACTTCATGGGTATGTACAAGAAGTCGTTCCTCATCTGGGGTATTGCTGCCATCGTATTCATCGGCTCGTTCTTTGTTCGCGGTCTTAGCCAGAGCATCGACTTCACCGGTGGTCGTAACTACGTGGTAACCCTCGATAAGGAGACGCACGTCGAGGAGGTTCGTGCTGCTTTGGCCGGTGCTTTCGTCAACACCGTTGGTGAGAATGCCGGCAAGGAGGCCAACACCTCAGTCATCGCCTTAGGTACCGATGGTAAGACCATCCGTGTTTCTACCAACTGGGACATCGAGTCGAACAATCCTGAGGTTGACGATCAGGCAGAGACCATTCTGTACAACGCACTGAAGAAGGGCGGTTATATCAGCCAGGCTAAGGTTGAGGACTTCAAGAATCCTGATGTCCGCGAGGGTGGTTCTATCATCAGTTCGGCCAAGGTCGGTCCTGCCGTAGCTAAGGACATTACTTACGGTGCTATCATCAGCGTCATCATTGCCTTGATTGCCATCTTCCTCTACATCCTGCTGCGCTTCCGCAATGTAGCTTACTCTACGGGTGCTACCATTGCATTGGCCCTCGATGCACTGGTTGTCATCGGCTTCTACAGCGTACTGTGGGGTTGGGTTCCGATGTCACTGGAGATCGACCAGGTATTCATTGGTGCCATCCTGACTGTGATTGGTTACTCTATCAACGATAAGGTGGTGGTATTCGACCGTATCCGTGAGAACTTCCAGCTCTATGGCAAGCGTGACCGTCAGCAGCTCTTCAACGACTCGTTGAACCAGACGCTGGCTCGTACCATCAACACCTCTGTCACGACGCTTATCGTGCTGCTGTGTATCTTCATCCTTGGTGGTGATTCTATCCGCAGCTTCTCGTTCGCCATGATTCTCGGTGTTATCTTCGGTACCCTGTCGTCGCTGTTCATCGCAGCTCCTGTGGCTTTCCTCGTTATGGGTCGCACCATCCGCGAGGCCGAGACTGTAGAGACCAAGTAAGGTTCTGTTCTAATCAACATAATAGCAGCCCGCTCCGTGTGAGTGGGCTGCTTTTATATATAATAAGGTATGAGGAATTATCGCTACGCGATTACAAATTAGGGGATAAGCTTTTACTTCTTTGCTGTTAAGAATGCCTCACGCGTCATATAGATAGCTATCATATCATGCCACATCTTAGCGGCAGACATATACACCAATCCCCCATACGGTCCATCTGTTCCCCATGAGTTTTTCATGACATAGTAGGGCCGACGGTTCTCATCACGAGCCATTCCCACCACACACATGGCGTGGCCGCGACTCTCCCAGCAGACGGGATGACGGTTTCGTAAGGCACGATTGACGTGACGAAGCAAAGTGTCAATAGGAATATTCAGCAAGCGGTTGTGCTCCCAATTGTCAGGCACGGGAACCTCTATCTTTCTGTTATAGGGAGAATCGGGGAAACACGTCAGGCTGATGTATTCATCTGGTGCACAAACAGAGTGGGCAAATTCCTGAGGAGTATAGCGAGCACCCAGCATAAAAGCCCACTTTGGCGTAGGCAGGTCGTCTGTGGCGTCATCTGGTAGTACATCGTAAGGGACTACACCATAGCGCCCAATCATGTTGAGCAATGTCTGACCCATAGCCCGCTGGTTCTTCTTTTTGCTCTCTCCATTATTTAAGTTTTTCTTATCAGCTCGCACTTCATCCAGCATACGCCCCACATAGACCGCAGACAGATTAACGGAGTCGCCACGCAGAAGATGCTCCGTCTCTATGGTGGCCAACATGGCGTAGGCCCAGCATAGTTCGGACTTGCCCTGATCCTTCACTGGTGTCATGGGCAGCAGCACCTCGTGAGTAAACGTATGACGGGGCTTTTGGCGGCCACATCCGGTCAGCAATAATGCCGTACAAAGGAAAAACAAATATCTTTTCATCGTCTGCAAAGATATGAAAAAGGGATAACAATACAAAACAAATAACCCATTTTCTTTGTTTTTCCAAAAATAATGCTTACCTTTGCGCCCTAACAATAGTGATTCCTAACATCAAAAACGATAAGACAATGAATTTGAAGAAAGTATTATTCATGATGGTTGTCTTCCTGGCAACGACCCTTCAGATGATAGCGGCCCCTGCATTTCCCTGGCCGATGACCGTCCGTCAGGCCGACGGCACCATGTTGACAGTCCAGCAGTACGGTGACGAGTACCACCACTGGATGACGACTACTGACGGTACGCTGGTAGTACATACTGCACAAGGTTATTTTGTGGCCCAGATTGACGACCAAGGCATCATGACAGCAAGCCGTGTGTTAGCTCACGAGGCCAGTCAACGCAACAGCGTGGAACAGCAGGCCGTTTTGGCACAGCAGGCCAAACGCGACTTATTCTTTCAGCGCGGCCAGCAACATGCCAAAGCTCAACAACGTGCCATCTCCATCAACACTAATGGCAAATACACGCTCCATACCGGCAGTCCGCGCATTCTGGTCATTCTGGCCGCCTTTCAAGACATTGACTTCATCATCAACGAACCTGTTCATGCCATCGACCAGCTGCTGAATGGTGAGACACAGGAGGATTTGGGCAATAACAACTCAAAGGTTAACGCCAGTGTGCGCAAGTATTACGAGGCCTGCAGCTATGGGCAGTTCTCTCCCCAGTTCGACGTGGTGGGTCCCATCAAGCTACCCAAGAACATGGCTGACTACGGTGGTACAGATCCATTTGGTTACGACGATGCGATGTCGACACTGTGTCTTGATACCTACAACGCCGTACAGGCTGAAAACCTTGTATCCGATTGGAGCATTTACGACAACGACCACGACAACTACATTGAGCAGGTGTGTATTATTTTTGCCGGTTACGGCCAGAATCAGGGTGGTGAAGTCAATACGATATGGGCCAAGAACTCGACACAAAACATGTCTATTGTCAATGGTCTCACCATTTCCCGCTTCTGCTGTAATTCCGAGCTCTTCTATCCCGAGGAAGGCTACATGACTGACATCAACGGCACAGGTACCTTCACCCACGAGTTCTCTCACGGTATGGGGTTGCCCGACATCTATGCCACCTCTTCTTCAGGTTATGTCAACAACCAGAGCATGGAGTCGTGGGACATCATGGACTACGGCATCTATAACAACAACGGCTACGCCCCCGCCCTCTTCCTGGCTTGGGAACAGGAGACGATGGGTTGGATGGAGATTGTGCCGCTTACCGAGTCAAACTGGATACCTAATCTGTTGCCACTCGAAGAGGGTGGCACAGCCTACAAGATTCAGAATGCTGCCGACGAGAAAGACTTCATCGTGCTGGAGAACATCCAGAAGCGTGGTTTCAACAAATATGCCAAAGGCCACGGACTGCTGGTCTACCACATTGGCTATCCCTACAGCAAAGTAAATATGGGCGACAGTCCCAACAATACACCAGGACATCCCGCTGTGGCCCTCGTGCCTGCTGACGGACTGCTCATTTCGGGCTACCTGAAAGGCGACGGCAAGCCGTACACCAAAAAAGAATATAATGAAAGTTTGAAAGGCGACCCATTCCCTGGTACGAGCAATGTCACCGAATTGTATGACGACACAGAGCGTTTCCCCAACTATTGCTTCTATTCGGCGTTGCCTGACGATGCCGGCAATGATGGTGTTAAAGCCAGCAGCCTGCGAGCAGGACAAAGCAATGCCCTTTTTGCTGTTAATTTCTCACTGAAAGGAATAGAGGAAACCGAAACAGGTCAGATGAAGTGCTTCTATGGCAAGCCCGACGAGGAGCCGACGGCTATTCAAAACGTTACCGTCGCCGCTACATCACAGGCTGACAACACCATCTACAACCTTCAGGGTCAGCGCGTTACCAATCCTAAAAAGGGTCAGCTGGTCATTCGCCAGTCGCGCCTAACCATTTATCAGTAAGACCACACAACAAACTAAATTTTCATAAGCACGCTTAAAAAGAGTCGGGGCAGCTGTCTTGCAGCTACTCCGACTCATCAATTAGTAGTTAGTCTGTATGTAGTATGAATCAATCTTATTCCACTGGATTGAGGATGATAAGCATCACAAGACTCTCGGCAGAACCCTTTGTCAGTGTGTATTGTGTACCTGCCGTGACTGCTATCGGGTCCATCTCATAATATTTACCTTCAGTATTTGTCGTACCACCAACTGTGGTGTTTGAACCATTCAAGTTCACGTCGCGTCCGTTCTTGGCTGTACCCAAGACTATGGTCATATTGTAATTCTTAGTCGGCGTGAACGTAATGCTGCCACTACTGTTCATCTTTACGCCCTGCTTGTAATAAGTGCCATTGTAGGTAATCTTACCATCACCATAACTGCCGCCAACCGTGAACATACTGTGTGAAGGCTGGCCGTCGAAAGAAGCCAGAATGGTTCCCTCAGGAGTGCCGGGGTCATCGCCACCTCCAGGCTGATCACCGCCACCGGGCTGGTCGCCACCGCCAGGATTCACATTCTCGTCGCCGAAGAAGCCGACTAAGCCACTTGTGTAGTTGTCGAGCATACCACCGAGTGTGGAGTCGTATGCCGAGTCAGTATCGTCGTTGCCCACATTGTCAGGGAACTGATAGGTGAAGTCGCCGTGGTTCAAGCGGCCAGCACCATAATAGCCCGTCACCAGTGCAGGTACTTCATCGGCAGGCACAGCGGTATAAGCATACATGATGGAGCCATCGGTATCGAAGTTATTATAGGTCGTACCACCAACCAGTGTCTTCTCCGAAGCAGGCACCTGCTCGTCTCGGCTGCTGGTCTCATAGGCATCGTAACCTTTGTTCGATGGGTTAGCCTGCGTATAGTAGCTGAAGTGAGGCGCAGTACGGTCGAAGTAGTTGCCGTAAGCCTTAATCATACCACCATTTTCACCAGAGAACGTACCACTGCCCAGTCCATCAGTACCCTGCAATGAAGAGAGGATGGGCTTCTTGGTCTTCAGGAAGTAGTTGTTCTCGACAAATACGCTAGCGCCTGTGGTAGCACCAACACCATACTTGGCGACATTGTCGAAGTAGTTATTCCATACGTGGACACTCATGGTACGAACACGTGGATGACGTGAGTCACTGTGGTCGAACCAGTTGTGGTCGTAGCTGATATAGTTGGGACCACTCTCGCTCTTCATGCCAAACATATTGGTCTTACCAGTATCCCAGAAGCGGTTGTATGAGACGGTGACTAACTTCGAGTCAGACTTCACATCCACCTGTCCATCACCCTTGTCGTGGTCGCCGCTGCCATGCTTGCCATAGAAGAAGTCGCAGTGGTGTACCCAGATATTCGAGTTGTCAGTATCCAAAGAGATGCCGTCGTCCATACAGCGCATGATTCCGATGTTGCGGAACTCAACGCTCTTCGAGTTACGAATCAGGAAGCCAAAGCCACGCAGGGTAGCGTCGTCGCCAATTCCCTCGAAAGTGATGTTCAGTTCAGAGTCGGCCTTACGACCTTTCACTTGAATACCTTCTGCACTACTGCCGATAGCATCCAGGTCGTCCTTCTGAACCAGTCCAATGAAGCGGAAGGCAATAGGAGTCTTGTCCTGACCCTTTTCGTAACCTTCGATAATAGCCTGAATACCCACACAAGGATTCGTCTCTGCACCAGTTACCGTCGTAGAGATAGTCTTGGCGGTATTCTTTGTGACGTAGAACACCTTAGCACCATCCTTCAGCGTACCGTCCGCCTTGTAAGCACCCGGCTCGTAACCACCATTGAAGGCAAAGCCCTCACGACTGTAGTTGCGCACTTCCAGACCCGTAGCCTCGCTGGCTGTCTCGGCCACTTCTTCATCGTTGGCATTGACGGCCACCACCTTGATGTCGTACGAGCCAGCCATCAGACCTACCACGTCGGCACGTCCGTAATTGCCGTAGTCGCGTACCAGCTGCTGGTCAATCTTGGTGTAGCTGTTATATTGGCCACCCTTCACGTAGACGTTATAGCTCTTGGCGTTGTCCATCTTCTCAAACTTCACGTAGGCAGACTCCAGCCAACCTCTGGCCTCCGTAATCTGTACGGCACCCTCAGGATTGTCGATGTTGCCCTGACCGCCACCATCAGCCTTATTGAAACTGATGGTCTTCACGTTTTTGTACAAGTCGAAGCCATCAATGCCGCTTGGTGTTACGCGTACGCCTTCTGTTGTAAAGGAGATGTCGTCCAATGCTGCAGTATTATAATACTTGACGGACTGATCCTTCAACCTCAGGACTGCCTGATTGACAGCGCTGTTGGGGGCAACAGCATAGGTGCTGATGTTTCCATCACCACTTTCGCCACCACCGCCACCTTGTTCGCCTTCACCCTCAACTGTGATGCTGAAGACGTTGATGGAGCCACCCGTACTCTTGAACGATACCTTACCATCAGCAGCCACCGTTCCCGTACCTGTCTGGGTGGTATTCTTGTCAGCAGCTGTGAAACCACTGGTACCACTCAGGTTGGTCAGCGCATCGAACGTAACGACAGCATTTCCAGTAGAGGCGAAGACAATGGTCACCACCTGGCCTTTTTTCAGAGAAGGAGTCGTCAGGGAAACATTCGAGCCTGCCAACTGCAGACGTTTGTCTACGTCAATGCGGATTTTTTTTGCAGCAGCCTCAACGGTCAAGCCCTGAGTCATCGTCAGTTCCGTACCCCCTGCCTTGATGGCACCGTTGATGGCATTCTTGCTCTCATAACGATTGTTGTCTTGCGTATAAGTCCACTCACTGGTAGCTGCCTGCAGGGCAGCAACATCGCTGGCAGGCGTCTGGGTGAAGTCCCACGTCTGCTGTGCCTTTACACTTGTGCTCAAACCCATCATCAGGGCGAGCAATGTCAAAATAGATGTCAGTCTTTTCATGTTAAAGTCCTCCTTTCGTTACCTGATAACAACCTTTTTACCATTGACTATATATATCCCCTTTTCCAGACGGGCTGCACTGGTTCCCACCAGCTGACCCTTCAGGTTATAGACGTTCATGCCTTCGATGCCGGCCTTCTCGGTGATGGCCACACGTTCCTCAATACTTGTTGCAGCACTCATGTCAATGGTAATAGTCTCCATATCCATCGTGCCGGTTGTACCGTCCTTGTAGTGCAGCACCACCTGATCGCCATCGAAGGTAATCTTCGACAGCTGTGTGCCGTCAATTGTTCCACCGTCAGCCATCGCTCCCAGCGACAGACAGAGTGTCAGACTCATCAGAAATAGTTTCTTCATAACTTGTTCTTTTTTATTTGTTTTAGCTTTCTACGTGCAAAATTAGACTAAATAATCGACATGAGCAAATAATTATTCAACTTTCAACCGCAAACGTTTACAATAATGTACATACGACAATTAATTGAAAGTCAGGCTTACAGCGCTTTTTTTTAATTCTTCATGCTTCATTTTTAATTTTTCTTTGTACCTTTGCAGCCATGAAACTGGAAGACTTTGAAATCATGGCCCCTGTGGGAAGCCGCGACTCGCTGGCAGCAGCACTCAAGGCTGGTGCCGACAGTGTCTACTTCGGCGTAGAGCAGCTGAACATGCGCTCTCACTCGGCCAACCACTTCAACATTGACGACCTGCGCGACATTGCCGCACAGTGTCGTGAGGCTGGTGTGAAGTCCTACCTCACGGTGAACACTATCATCTACGACGAGGACATTCCCCTGATGCACCAGATTGTCGATGCTGCCCACGAGGCCGGCATCACCGCCATCATTGCCTGCGACATTGCCGTCATGCAATATTGCAGACAGGTTGGTGTGGAGGTTCATTTGAGTACGCAACTCAACATCTCGAACGTCGAGGCACTGAAGTTCTACGCCCAGTTTGCGGACGTCGTCGTGCTGGCCCGTGAGTTGAAGATAGAGCAGGTGGCCGAGATTTACCATCAGATTCAGGAACAGCACATCTGCGGACCCAGTGGCGAACTGGTGCGCATAGAGATGTTCTGTCACGGAGCCCTCTGCATGGCTGTCAGCGGCAAGTGCTATATGAGTCTCGACAACACTGGGCGCTCGGCCAACCGCGGTGCCTGCATGCAGATCTGCCGCCGATCATATCTAGTTACCGACCGCGAAACGGGTACAGAACTGGAAATCGACAACAAGTACATCATGTCGCCCAAGGACCTGAAGACCATCCGCTTTATAAATAAATTAATGTACGCGGGCGTGCGCGTATTTAAGATAGAAGGACGCGCGCGAGGTCCGGAATACGTGCTCACCGTTGTCGAGTGCTATAAGGAGGCTATCCGTAGCGTACTCAACGGCACATTCACAGAGGAAAAGAAAGATGCCTGGGACCAGCGTCTGGCCACCGTCTTCAATCGCGGCTTCTGGGACGGCTACTATCAGGGACAGCTGCTGGGCGAATGGAATTCGAACTACGGCTCGAACGCCACCGAGCGCAAGCAGTACATCGGCAAGGGCGTCAAGTATTTCTCCCGTCTGGGTGTGGCAGAGTTCACTGTCGAGGCCGATACCTTCAGCGTTGGCGACAAGATGCTCATCACGGGTCCCACCACTGGTGCCCTCTACGTCACCGTCGACGAGATTCACGACGACACTTCCTCAGTGGAGACCGCCCAGCAAGGCACTCGCGTCAGCATCAAGGTGCCTGAAAAGGTCAGGCCAAGCGACAAATTCTTCAAGATTATCAAGAATTAGAGAACGAGGTTTTTTATTATCAAGAATTTGAGAATTAGAGAATATGTCAATTAACGAAATACAAGACGAGATTATTGAGGAGTTCACCGGCCTTGACGACTGGATGGACCGTTATCAGTTGCTCATCGACCTGGGTAACGAACAGGAACCTCTCGACGAGAAGTACAAAACCGACAGCAACCTCATCGACGGCTGCCAGAGCCGCGTTTGGCTACAGGCTGACTATGCCGACGGCATCATCCACTTCGCAGCAGAGAGCGACGCCCTCATCGTGAAGGGCATTGTCAGCCTGCTCATCCGCGTGCTCAGCGACCACACCCCACAGGAAATTCTCGATGCCGACCTCTACTTCATCGAGCAGATTGGTCTGCGCGAGCACCTCTCCCCCACCCGTAGCAATGGCCTGTTGGCTATGGTAAAGCAGATGCGCATGTACGCTCTGGCCTTTGCAAATAGTTAGAAGCCAGGCACATAGCAGCCCAGTGGCAGAGTTACCCTATTACTCACTTCGGACGATTACAGATTACAGATTACAGTTTCTTAGGGTGCGCAAATCATGAAAGATGCTTAAAGTGTTAATTAATTAACATATAATATATTAATATATATATATAATATATATATTAAACATTTTCTTCCACTTTACGATGGTCTCACAAGAAAACTGTAAACTGTAATTCTGTAACCAGCAGGCTAAGATAGTCTGCCTTTTCCTGAATAAGGTTGACTTTTTTTAGCCTTTATTTTTTAACACTTGACTACCCATACGGATTTAGTTGACTTCCTGCCCCAGTAAAGTTGACTACTTTTACTGAAGTGGATGACTCTTTTCCTAAGAACGTTGACTTCCGACGGATATTGTTGACTTTTCATCTTTTTTTGTTTACTTTATACTGAAAAGGTTGACTCTACCACATGCGCTGCTGCTCACCATGTTCTTTATGCGCCTTTGACGGTGCCTTCATGCCAATGCTGGAGTGCGGGCGTAAATCATTGTAGAATGCGATGAACGAAGAGATGCGCTCCCGTGCGTCGTCTATTGTCTTGAAACGTCGCTCGCGGTAGATAACCTCCGTCTTGATAGTGCCGTTCACGCGCTCTGCGATGGCGTTGTCCGTGGGCTTGTAGTCCTCCGTCATTGAGATTCGGATGCCGTACCTCTTCAATTCCTCCGTATAGGCGTTACAGCAGTACTGTACGCCCCTGTCAGAGTGATGGACAAGCTCTCTGAGTTCATCGGCAGTAGCCTGTCCTGCGGCCATCCTGAGGGCCTCCAGTGTATTTTCTGCCTCCAGCGTGTCAGACAGGCACCAGCCCACGATTTTACGTGAATACGCGTCAGTGACCAGGTGCAGGTAGCAACATCCGTCCATCAGGTCGATGTATGTGATGTCGCTCACCCACAGCTGGTTAGGCCGCGTGGGGATGAAGCCGCGAATAAGGTTCCTGTACTTATGGTAGCGGTGGTTCGAGTTCGTCGTGTGACGGGGTTTGGGACGGGGCAGCATCAGCCTGAACTGGCGCATGATGCCGCGGAAGGCGTCACGTCCGGGAACCCAGTCGTCCTGGAACATCCCCTTTACCATGAGCCACAGTTTGTAATATCCGATCCCAGGATCCATCTTGCGTATCTCCGTGACGGCGTCTATTATACGCATCAGGCGCCTGACCTGCTCCGCCTCATGGCGCTTGTTCTTGTAATAGGCCTGCTTTGTATGGCCAAACAGTCTGCAGCAATACTCGATAGTATAGCCGAGCATGCCGCACAGGCGCTCTACTGCTTGGCCCCAGATTTTTTTCGGATCTTCAGACCCTGCTCCTCGGCGATGTCTATCAGCGTGTTGAGCGCAAGTACCTTGTCCTTACTGAATTTCAAGTCCTTTTCCAGCTTCGCTATCTGCTTCTGCTGGGCCTCAATGAGCGCAGACATGGCTGCGACATCCATCGGCGTTTCTTCCTTCTTTGCCATATCACTGTCCGTTTGAATGATTTCCGGCTGCAAAGATGCACATTTTTCGTGAATTTCCAAAGGACTTAGGCAAGAATGTATCCAAGAAGATAGCATTTGAACATTTGGAAGGTTGTATTTCAACGCAATTTCCTTCCTTGACTTACCACTTTGCATGTACTCGATGCAAATACTGCGCTTCAAAGCGCGACTGAATTTTTGTCTACTCATAACTTTAATGACTTTAAATATTTAACATTTAAGGCCTTATATGAGTCAACCTATTTCAGTACAAGACACAGGGGGACAGTCCGGACAGTCCCCGTGTGATAGTCCCCGTGTGATACCCGTTTTCCCGTTTCGTCAAGTAGTTTTTATTCTATAAATGTCTGGATGTCGTCAACATCGACGATTTGGGGTAGGGGATTCTTATCACTGGTTTTTGCTCCAAGCTTGGTGAGTTTTGCACATGTCTGCAGGATGCTCTGTCCCTGCGGCTGCAGTTTTCTTTCTCCTTCTTTATAGGCTGTTGTGGCAGTTTCCAACGCTTTTCCGATGGTCTGGTATTTCTTCATGAACTGACCTACGCGGTCCAGCATTTCGTGTGCCAGTTCGTACACTTTCTGGTGGTTCTGCACTTGTGCTATCTGTGTCCATGTGAGGTGTATGATGCGCAGTGCCGCAAACAGTGTCTGTTCGTCGGCTATGAAGACATTTTTCTCCATGGCTTTCCGCCACATGTCGGGCTGTGCTTTCAAGGCCGTCCACAGGGCTCCAGTGTTTGGTACGAACATGATGACATAGTCCATCTTGACTTTGGGCGGCTTGATGTACGACGAATAGTCCTTGCCAGAGAGTTCTTTGACGTGTTTGTTGAGGCTGTCGACATGTGCCTTCAGCAGTCGTTCGCGTTCTGCCTCGTTCTCTGCATTGACGTAGTCCATGAATGCCGTCATGGATACTTTCGAGTCGATGATGACTTCCCTTCGCTGGTCTAAGTGCAGGATGATGTCGGGCCGCATCCTTGCGCCTTCTCCTGAGACGATAATGTTGCCCTGTGCATCGCGGATATAGGGCTGTGCGTCGTAGTGTATGCCCTCTGTCAGTCCCTGGCTTTCGAGCAGTTCGTTGAGTACGCTTTCTCCCCAGTCTCCCTGTACTTTTGAACCATGTTTGAAGACCCTTGTCAGTTCTTCTGTGCTCAGTTTTGCTGCTTCGCTCTGTCGCATCATGTTCTCGATGTTGGCCTTGAGTTCGCTGCTGATTTCGGTCTGTTTCAGCGTGCTGTCGTTCATGGCCTGTTTCATCTTTTCTATGGTGTCTTTGAGCGGGTTGACGATTTGTCCGAGATTGTTGCTGCTTGACTCCTGAAACTCTTTCTGCCGTTGTTTCAGCATGTCGTCGGTAGCCGTTTTCAGCTGTGCCGTCATTTTCTCCATGGTTTCCTCGAAGCGCATCTGCTGTGCCTTCATGGCTTCCTGGTGATGCTGTTCTTCGACTTCGATGCGTTCCTGGCAGTTCTTCTCCATGGCTTCGAGTCGTTCCTGACAGTTCTTCTCCATGGCATTCAGTCGTTCCTGGCACACTTTCTCCTTCTCGGCCAGTGATTCCTGATAGTTGTCCTTGTTGGTTTTCATCAGGGTGTCATTGACTTCTATTCTTGTTTTCAGTTGTTGTTGCCGGCTATACATCACCAGTATGCCCATTCCGATACCCAGCAATATGCTTATCAGCGCTACGACGATTAGTTCCATAGTCATTATATTGATGTCATTTTGAGTTGCAAATATAGTAAATTAAGGTGAAACGAAGAAATTTAAATAAAAAAATTTGGTGATTATCTGCTTTTTACCTATCTTTGCACGACTTAAAAAGACAAAAACCTATGACGAGTGTACGAATTAACCGTATGTTTTTCCTTCTTGTGTGCTGTCTGCTGGCATTCACTGGCATGCAGGCACAGGAGGATCGTCGCATATTCTATACTTTCGATGCTTCCATGGGTTTGGCTGACAACAGTGCCCAGACTTTGATGTGTACCAAGACGGGACGTATGGTTATTTCCACCATTGGCCACGTGAATTTCTACAATGGTGATGCCTTTACTCATATTGACCCTCAGCCTGAGGATGTGTTCCCGCTTCCCAAGTACAACGGTCACTATCATCTCTATTTCGACACCCATCATCACCTGTGGCTGAAGGACAAGCGTTCTGTCACCTGTGTAAACTTGCTCTCTGAGCATTTCATTCAGGATATTGGCGGCGTCTTTCGTGAGTTGGGCATGTTGCGTCCTGTTGACGATTTGTTTTGTGACCACAACAATCACCTGTGGCTCCTGTCTGGTTCAATGCTCTATGGTGTTGACGACCATGTGAACGTCCCTGTTTCTTCTTCGTCCGAGTTGCAGGACATTGATGTCTACAATCACCGTCAGCTGTTGCAGTTCTATGCCAATGGCAGGGTGTCCGCCTACGACCTGAAGAGTGGACGTCATCTGTACGATGCTGATGCTTTCGCTGATAATGACAGTGTGAAATATTCCGCATCGTCGGTGTTGTGTGCCGACAAGAACCACTATTACCAGATTCGCAATGGCGAGAAGTCTGCCGTGCTTCTGTTGTTCGATACTGAGCTCCGTACTTGGAAGCGTTTGCTGACCATGCCTTATCATCTTAATAATATGGAGATTCACGACGGCAAGCTGTTCATTGCCTCCGAGTATGGCTATTGGACCTATAACGTTACCAGTGGCGATACCGAGCATATTGAATACTTGAAACTCACTGGCGGACGTCGTCTGCTGACCGATGTCAATACGGTGGCTTTTGACCGTCAGGGCGGCATGTGGCTGGGTACTGAGAAGCGTGGCCTGCTGTATTCCAAGCCCTATGCCTCTCCTTTCTTCTGCTATACCTGGGACGATCCTGAGGCAATGAGGTATGCCCGCAAGCTCGACGAGCTTCTACCTGCTTCCTAGTCCTTGGGGCGTCA